>Ga0307431_1000257_pt1 | contig 38999 bp, 25 predicted proteins | sample SalMarWE160170MG_FD_202155 | JGI IMG/M metagenome (GOLD analysis project Ga0307431, IMG submission 202155) | Salt marsh sediment microbial communities from the Plum Island Ecosystem LTER, Massachusetts, United States - WE1603-170 | ecosystem: Environmental > Aquatic > Marine > Intertidal zone >...
TGTTCTAAATTCCCTTATTGTCGCGGTACAAGGAAAAATAAAGTATAAACGAAGATATAATGGGAGATTCTACTAGTATATACTAATGCATACTAATGTACTAATGGGGTCAGATATTGAAAAGTGAAAAGATTTCAGATGGAAATTTATTTTAACTTTTCTGAAAATATGCGGAGTGTCGAGTTTATAGGGCTCATTGAGTTCATTGGGTTTGTTGGGTTCGAGTGGTTGAAAAGCAACACAAAAAATCCGTGTGTATCCGAGTAAATCCGTGGCTAATTACTTTTTTTGTGTGTTTTTTTAACACAAATTCAAAGGGCGTGGGTGGTTCTTGTGTGTTTATTGTGTTTCGTGGTTTAATTTTTTTGGGATGTGAGATGTGGACGCTTTGTGCCCTCTGTGGTTCAACTTTTGGGATGCGGGAGGGGTTTTAACAATATTGTTGTTTCTCTGCGTTCTCAGTGCCCCTGTGTGATAACGTTTTTATATTCGACAATTTTGTCGGATATTACAAGATTGTCGAAAAACTCTATTTTTTGTGAAGATCCGGTAGGTTGGAATCGATAGCTTTATGTATTTGATATTCAAAAAGATATGTGGTATTTAAATTTTATTTAAGTAATAATAAATAAAATGGAACGAAAATTGTACTTAATATGATTGGAGTTAAAAATGAGAAATTTAAAAACAGAAAAGGTTGAAATTGTAAAAGAAAAGGTTAAAATAAAAAAGGAGGCAAAAATGAAAAAGCCGTTAACCTTACTTATGTTGATTGTGCCGTTGTTCATCTTGGCCGAAACTGATGCAGTTGTTACCGATGAAGAAGTTACTGTCGAAGGAGAAGTTGTCGAAATAGAGGAGGTCTTACCGCCGAATGGTGAAGTTAACATCGTTCAAGCAAGAATCAAAACGCAAAATCAGGAAATGACGCAGGCGCATCTTGGACCTAAGTGGTTTTTGGATGACGAGATTAAGGTGGGAGACAAGTTAAAGCTTCAGGGACTTCTTAAGGAAAACACGTTAAAGGTGAGAGTATTGGAAAGAAATGAAAACCAATATACTCTTAGAGATGCGAAAGGCGAACCCCTCTGGGTAAGAACTAGACTTCAAGAAAAGAAATGTATCTATAATCCTGTTAAAGAGAAAACGATGAAGGGTAAAATCGAGGACTTATATGTGACCGGAGAATCTCTAAATTTAGAGGCTCAGGTGCGAGTTAAAGAAAATGAAAGAGTGAGAATTCAGGTTGGTCCGGAATGGTTCCTCCGAAACAGGGTTAGAATCGGTGATGAGATAGAGTTTAGAGGGTCTCATATCGATTTTGATGGCGGACAGATGTTGCTCGTACGTGAGATGAGGAATCTAAGAAACAAAGAAGAAGTTACTCTTAGAAACAGACAGGGTTTTCCGGAATGGGCAGGAAAAGAAGGAGAGCAACTTCAAAAAAGAGTACAAAATGAAAAAAGAGACGGAAGCCGTACAGGCGAAATGCAGCAGAAAAGAATAAATGAAGAACCGGATCAAGGGAAAGGTAAGTAAATGGTGAAAGTTCGGAATTTAGGGATAGCGGGAGGGGCAATTGTTTTGCTCCTCCCCTTTCTCTTATTTCCAAATAGTTATACCGGTGTTTCGCTTTCAAATTCTTATACGGATAATTTGTATTTTATAGGTGCAATAAAAAAGGGTGGGAATACAACGAATGTCTCTCCGTTTTTTAGCTATTCGGGATTTCTGGATTTTGATTATTCGGGGAATGTTTCTGTAATCGATTTCGATGAAGAAGATATATTTTTTGGAAATCGAGCTGGTATACAAAAGATATTTAACCTGCCCGGTCTTGGGAACAGGAATTATTTCTATCTAAACGGTTATAATTTCAGCACTCTTAATTACCGGAATTACGGCTTAAATGAAATATATGGAGGAGATTCCATATCGTTATATATTGGAAATGTTTTATTGTCTACGGGAATACAAATCGGTTATATGGACTTTAGTTCCGATTCTATCGAAGATTACGTCAAACCGGAGGTCAAAACTTATTTGTCTATACCGATGCCTTATTTTTACTTTATTCCGGGTGTGGATGCCGGTTTAATGTTTTATGAAAATGAACGTTTGCCTTATTGTAATCTTTCGCTTTCTTTAAACTTTCCCCTTACGGGAGATTTTACGATATATGTTTCGGGTAATTATTTTTGGATGTCGGAACCCGAGAACAATTATCTTCTCCCGGATTCTCTTCTTTTAGATCCTTTTTTTGAGGAAGAAGGGATAAAAAGAAATATCAATATAAATCTTTCAATAAATAAATCTTTCATCAAGTACAAATCTTATATGAGTTTATATTTGAATCTTTTTGAAAAGGATTTCTTTGAAATCGGAGATTTACTGCGGAATGATTCGGGAATTTCAGTGGGTTTACAATATACTAAAATAATAGATAATAACATATCATTCTTTGTTAGTTTTAGTTCGGAACTCAACAATTCTAATATAGAAAATTTGGATTATACAAAGAATAATATTGGCGGAGGAATCCGATTGATTTTCTGAAAAAGTTTATTAAATTATCATAATGAAATCTAAATCGTTGATACTGTTTTTTATATTTATTGTTATAGGAATATTGATTGTTCTTGCAGTTAAAATAACCAATAGGAATATCGAACGTATGTATAAGAATGGTTCCAGAACAGCTTTTCAGTTGTTATCTGAAATTTCTGATAATTATGTTAAAAGAGATTTGGAGCTCAATAGAATAGAAATCAATAATATTAAGGAATCGGGTAAGGAAATTCTTAGAAATTATATTAAAAATGGTAATATTTCCTTGAATAAAGATTTTAAAGGTGTTTGGATTTTGCGTGATTCTATTTTGAAAAGTTCAACCAAATTCGAAGAACAGGAGGATATTATCCTGAATTTCTATCAAAATGAGTTGAAAGGTAAAAATTACGGAACCTTGATAAGTTTAGAAGGTAAACCATTTTATTTGGTTAACGTAACCGATAAAAATCATAATGCTCTTTTGTTATCTGAAAGCACTTACGGCGAGACAGTTGGAATTACACGAGTTCTAGATTCTCTTATCTCATCTTCTAATCTGGTCTATTTTGCCATAATCGACGAGAGTGGTTCTCCTCTTGTTTATAGTTCTCTTTATGAAGGTTTTTTGCCGGTTAAGGGGGAGGAGGGGGGATATGTTATTGCAACTCCACGGGGGAAGATATTTCAGCTTGAGACGAAAAGGAACGGAGATATTATTGTAGCAGGTTTTTCCATGGAACCTTTTGAGCGTATTGTTGCGGTTAACGGTTTATTTCTGGTAATTATTATAGCTGGTTTTGCTGTTTTTTTGGGTTTTCTTTTATTTAATTTGTCAAAATCCGAGAGATATAGAATTGACAAAGAAAGGGAAATTAGTCACCTTGAAGAAATTGGAGCTTTATCTTCGGGTTTTTCCCATGAAATAAGAAATTCTCTTAACACACTTTCGCTGCTTACAGGAAATATAGAAGAAGAAGAAAGGGGTATTCTTAAAGAAGAAGTAAAGAGAATGAATCTTGTTATGGATTCGATAAAGTTATTAATACTATCCGAAGTAGTTAAAAAACCTGTCGATATCCATAGCACGATTGATGAAGCTATTTCGCTTGTTGATAATAGAGGTAATTTTGTAGAGATTGAGTTTGAATCAGTGGAAAAATTAAAAATACAGGCAAACAGGTCTCTGCTAGTGACTGCTTTTTCAAACATTATCAAAAACGCGATCGAAGCGAGCGCGAATAAAATAAGAATATTAGAGAGAAAAACCGGAAATGGTATAAGGATTAAAATTGTCGATAACGGAAAAGGAATAGATAAGGATAAAACAGGTAGAGTTTTTGAACCTTTTTATTCGAATAAAAAACAGAGCGGACTCGGTCTATATTTGGTTCGTAAGATTATAGATTATCATGGTGGCAGCATAAAACTTGAAAGCGGAAAAGAAACGGCTGTAGATATATTTTTACCTTTAAAGGAGCAAAGTTGAACATTTTAATTGTGGAAGATGAAGTAAATCAGCGAAAATTACTGAGGAAAGTGCTTTCAAAAGAAGGCTATGCTGTTTCCGAAGCCGGAAGTGGGGGAGAAGGAATAGATATTTTTTTTAAGGATAATTTTGATCTTGTTCTTCTGGATAGGAAATTGCCGGATAAGGAAGGAATCGAGGTTTTAAGAGAAATAAAAAAAATAAATCCTATAGTCCCGGTTATAATTATTACAGCTTTTGCCAATGTGTCCAATGCTGTGGAAGCTATGAAAGAAGGAGCTTTTCATTATTTGAACAAGCCTATCGATCCGGATGAGCTTATATTACTTATTAAAAAAGCGCTCGATAATTTAAATTTAAAAAGAGAAAATATAGAACTTAAAGAATCTTTAAGGGAAAAGTTTCAGTATGATAAAATTATCTATAATTCCGGGATTATGGAAGATTTGATGTCTCTTATTTTCAGGGCGTCCGGGAGTGACGCGAATGTTCTTGTGACGGGTGAGAGCGGAACGGGAAAGGAACTTATTGCCGGAGCTATACATAATCTTTCTCTAAGAAGTGAAAAACTTTTTGTTACGGCGCATATCGCGTCTCTTGCAGAAACTCTTGTAGAGTCGGAGTTATTTGGACATGAGAAGGGCGCTTTTACAGGAGCGGATAAAAGACGTATAGGTAAATTCGAATTTGCATCCGGGGGAACATTATTTCTCGATGAAATAGGAGAATTACCAAAATCCATACAGGTTAAACTATTACGGGTAATAGAGGAGAAAAAAATAATTAGGGTAGGTTCCAATAAAGAAATACCCATCGATATAAGATTGATTTGTGCCACAAATAGAGATATAGAGAAAGAAGTGGAAAAAGAGAATTTTAGAGAAGATTTGTATTATCGTTTGAATGTAATAAGAATACATGTCCCGCCTCTCAGGAAGAGAAAAGAAGATATTCCTTTACTTGTTTCACATTTTATAAAGACCCAGGCTCAAAAGGAGAAAAAAGATGTTAAAGGAATTATAGATGAGGCGCTTAAAAAACTTCTTAAATATGATTTTCCGGGTAATATCAGGGAACTGGAGAATATAATTAAAAGGGCGATTGTTTTTTCGAGGGGAGTTTATCTTACCGATGAGGATATTTCTGTGCCTGTCAATAGAAAATTAAAATATAGTGGCAAGTTAAAAGACGAACTCAAGAATCTTGAACAAGGTATGATTAAGGAAGCGCTTAAAAAACATGATTGGAATCAGAGTAAAGCGGCAAAAGAGTTAGGCATTTCAGAAAGAACTATCAGATATAAGATGAAAAAATATAAGATTGAAAAACAATAGCCACTAAGTCACAAAGGGGCAAAGATTCTGTTTTTTTTATTCGATTATGTAATTTATTCCTTAAATAAGAATCCTATGAGTATTTGATATGTGGTGGTGTGAGTTTTAAACAACAAGAATAAATCCTGTTAATTTATGTTTATCTATGTCCTAATCTAGATACCAGTTACTGGGTCCCAGGTTCCAGAACAATTCGTGCTATTCGTGTGATTCGTTGTTCCTTTGTGTCTTTGTGTTCTTTGTGTGAGATAATTTTGGTGTGGGGTGGGGTTTTAAATAACAAAACATTTTTTCTCTGTGAGCTCGGCGAGTTGTTTGTTTTCTCTGTGTGCTCTGTGTTGAAAAATGGGAGGTGGGTGGTTTAAAGAAGTGCATTGATTTTCCGGGAAAGTTTATTAGATTGTAGTAATGAAATCGAAAACAGGAGCAGTTTCTTCCATATTTGTGGTTATAATAATACTGGCTTTTTTTACAGTCAGTATAACAAATGGATATATTGAAAGAGCTTACAAAGATGGTTATAGAGAAACCTTTAACTTTTTTTCCAATATAGCAGAGAGCTATCTGAAAAGAGAGACGGAGCTTAACAGGATCGAGATCGACAGTTTGAAAAATAAAGGTTATAATATTCTTGAATATTATCTTGAAAACAATGAAATCCCGTTAGATAAGGCGCTCGATGGTTTATGGGTCTTTAAAGATTCTTTACTGACCGGAATTACCGCGTTTACCGCAACAGAAAACGATGTAATTGCACTCTATAAAGATGAATTAAAAGATGAAGATAGTGAAACTTTAATGAATATAGGTGACAATTTATTTAATCTGGTTAATATTAGTAAGGATGGTTATAATGTTTTGCTATTATTAAAGTCAGATTATGGCAAAAGTGGTTCTCTTGCAGCTGTTTTGGATTCTTTGGTAAATTCTTCTGATATTGTTTATTTTTCTGTTCTCAATAAAAATGAATTTCCTATTGTTTATAATTCCAGTCATGAGGATTCTCTTCTGATCGAAGGAGAGAGGGGGGGAGTATTCCGTTTTGAAGAAGAAATAGAAGGAGGCAGTATTGAAATGGGTTTTCCAGGGGAGTCTTTCAAAAGAGATATTTCAAGAAATAAATCATTGATAATTTTTATTTTCTTCATTCTTCTGGTTTTACTAAGTTTGCTTTTATATAAATTTATAGGATTTAAAGATTTTGATATAGATGAAGAAAGAGAAGCTCGTCATATTGAGGAGATAGGGGCTTTGTCTTCCGGTTTTTCGCAAGAAATAAGGAAACATCTTAAGACGCTTTCCAGGCTTGCCGAGGACATGGAAGAGGGACAGGGTAGGATTCTTGGAGATGAAGTCAGGAAAATGAATCTTGTTGTGGATTCGCTGAAGTTATTAATCATTTCCGGAATTGATAAACATCCTGTCGATATAGACAATACAATCGGAGAAGCTATATCACTTGTAGATAACAGGAATAATACCGTGGATATTAAGTTGGAATCCGTCACAAAATTAAAAGTAGAAGCAAGTCGTACCCTTTTAGTAACTGCCTTTTCGAGTATTATTAAAAACGCAGTTGAAGCGGATGCGAATAAAGTTAGAATTCTTATAAGGAAAGCCGGAAACATTGTAAGAATAATTGTTTCCAATAATGGTAGGGGAATCGATAGGGACAAAATAAGAAGAGTTTTCGAGCCTTTCTATTCTGATAAGAAACAAAGTGGATTGGGTTTGTTTATTGCTCGTAAAATTGTTGAATATCATGGTGGCAGTATAAAAATCGAAAGCGGAAAGGAAACTAAGGTTGATATACTGTTGCCGTTAAAAGATTGAAGATTTTTTTGACTAAGTCCATTTTTTCGTAACTGTTTCCCTTTGTATATCCTTTAATGTATCTCTTGCTATCCATTTTGCGGATTTTGATTCCGCCTGTCCCAGTTCTTTCGAGAATTTTGTTACTGCTTTATTTAAGTTTTTATTCTTTTTTCCTATATTTCTTAGTGCCCAGCTAACGGCTTTCTTAACATAATTGCGTTTATCTACCGACCCCTGTTTTATTATGGAAAAAATTTTTATGAATTCATCATCCGGCATTTTTTTATTGTGTACTGCAGTGCAGGCGATAAGTGTAAATGCGGCTCGCCTGATGAATTCTTCTTCTCTTTTTGACCATTCTTTAATCTTCTTTTCTGCGAACGGTAATTTTCTAAATAAGTTCATGCAGACCTGGTCGCACACATCCCATGAATTGAAATCGGCTACCCATTTTTCAGCCTGGCCTTCTGTAAGTTTGTTTTCCTCTCCAATCATGGAAGCTAAGATTCTTGTTTCGTCGATTCCTTTTTCCCATAACTCCAGGGCAAGTTTATGGTTTTTCCCGATTTCTTTTGCAAGTTTTCGCAAAAAAGGTATGGAGTTTCCCAATCTATCGTGTGTGCTGATTCCGTAACGAGCCATCCCTTCTAAATTGTCAGGATTGGTTTTACTTTTTAATTCCGTAACTACATTGCTTAAAGAGTATTTTGCGTTTGTGTTTTTCATATCTTAATGGTATTTAATACATCTGGTCGTCTATCTTTGAGTAGTTCTTTACTGTTTCAGGCACTTGACGTTATTTATTATTAAAATTTCTTTATCGACGGGGAAACTGACTTTATTTTTTGATATTCTTCCAAATCCGATTTCCTCCTGTTTCCATCCGCTGAAAAAATATTCCATCAATTGTTCTTTTTCTAACTTTTCTGTTTTTAAAATATAATTACTATCTGTTTTGACCCATGTTCCTTTAAGTTCTGTTATAAATTCTTTGTTGCCATGTAATTCTATTGTTGCTGTTTTTATCTCAAATTTATTGTTATCATATAATGACATGTCGACCGCTGCAAAATCGTTTCCTAATGATTTAAAATGAACTTTTATATTGTTTGTTGTTATGTTTTTCGTAGCACACGATAATATTAAAATAAAAAATAATGTGAAATACCCTCTAAAATATTTCATTTGACCTCCAGGATAATAAAATTATAAGCAGCACATATGAGAAAAGCAAGGATTTGAGTTGATTAAATGGTTGGGTCGTAGAACAGTTGGTAGTTTAAATCCCAACTATCCTACGACCCGAATAGCATGTACGCTAATTTACAGATTGACTGATATACTGTTTAAAACCTAACAACTACCCCAGCGTGGCTCTGGATAAACTGAATATCCGGACTGATTATGTTGTGATAATCGCTACCTATTTCAAAAGCAATAGATGGGTTAAGTTGATAATTTAAGCCTAAGCCTGCATTGACTCCGAATTCTGTATTTCCGTCTTCATCTATGTATATTCCGGGTCCTCCACCAACATATAAAGATGTGGACGTCTGTATAAGGGGTGTATAAGATCTCAAATTAAGGGATAGGTTAAGCATATAGGTGTCTTCAACACCTGCCAAGGCTGATTTAAAATTATTATAACCAAAAAGTCCGATAAGCGCCAGCTTCTCTGAAAGATGATAGTCTACATCGAGGAGTAAATTGTAGCTCATATCATAGGTGTTAGATAAAGGTTCCAATGGAGTAGTTAAACCACCGTGAGCGCTAATAGACCATTTGCGATGGGACTTGATTGCGGCGGTTGTAAACACTTTTCCATCGACATCGATTTTTAATTTCACGTCAGCTTTAAGCTCGCTTTGAGTTATAAGTATTTCTTTTGCGTATGTTCCGTCAATGTTATCATCGAGCTGTACTCGGCGGCTTTTGCCTGGGTGAGTAATCGTTACCGCAACCGGATGTCCTGCTCCGATATAGTTCCCGAATTTGTCTTTGGGCGCGATTGTAACCTTATATAAATGACCGATTGCAGTTTTCTTCAACAATCCTACATTGATAGTAGAGTGGTCAGGGTCTATATTGACTTCGTTGTAGAATGATTTTGTCCACTCACGGGTGGTTTGAACCCCGCTGCCGCTGGTAATGTTCGAAGCCACGAACCGGAATGTGTATGAACCTTGAACCTTGGTATCGGTAAAGGTATTGGCATACAAGCCGTCACCGGCAGCCCCGTCTTCGTGAGCTCCATCATCATAAAGAACGAGTGTATTTGTAACACGCGGTAGAATTTCCTTTCCTGTCTGTTTACGCAGTATTTCGAGTTTATGTACGACTGGGTCATAGTCAGCCGCGTCTGATTTTAGTTTATTTGGGTCATATTTAAAGGAATGCAGTACATTCCCAACACCCTCCAACGGTCTATTGCAATATGCTGTAATTTCCGGTTTCGGAGGTGGCAGTGGAAGAGTGGGTGAGGCAACCCTAGCCCATGTACGAATGCGATCCCCTGTTTGGCTATAAAGTTTGTCGAATCCGGTTTCCAATTTAAGCGACGATTCGACTAAGGAGGTTGTGGAATACATGACGGTCTGATTCGCCTTAGATTCGACTTCCATATTCCATTCGCCGATCCAGTTGGTTCCGCTGCGCTCTACCGTGTAAATCATATAGCGGTTTCCTTCAGCATAATAAACCTCAGGGCTGGATACACTTACGAGGTTGCCGCCCGTATCGTAAATTTTTAGGTCGATAGCGTTATCAATTTGTGACCAGTATACAGTAAAGGTAACACTTCTGTCATATTCTGTTACAACTACAGGGAAAGACTTTTTTCCTCCCGGAGCAAGTTCTTCTGTAGGATCGGTGGCTGGTCCCCAGCCTACGGCGCTTGCCAGAGCCTCAATGAAGAATTTAGTAAGCTCCATTGGATCGGTGGTCTGACGATAGTCGCCGTCTGTACTGTCGGCAAGCCAGGCGAGTGTATCCGAACAAATTCCTCCATCGTGACCCAGCCCCAGCGTGTAAATGATTGCCTGACTATTCGCCCATGCGGGATCTAACCATAGATCGCTAACGCCAAGTGCCGAGTTTCCTTTACCGTCAGTCATAAGAATTATAACCTGTCGGTTATCCACATCGCCGTTGGTGCTAAATTCGGTTAATGCATTCATTAAGCCATCGCCTATTGAAGTTGCGTATGTGGCGGTGAGTGCGTTTATTTTTGAATGAGCAGTATCTCTTGCATTTGTGGTAAAAGACTGGAGATCCATAATCGTTGTTGCATTCGTAGAGAATTTAACCAGTCCAAGTTTATGTCCCGCGTTGGCATCCATAATATCCACAACCAGATTTGCTGCATCCCTGAGGGCTTCAATTTTGCTGTCGCTTCCCGGAAGTGAAGTAGCGGAGCCCGACATACTCCCCGAGTTATCCAATACCTGAACAACCTCTACTATTCCTTCGATAACATAGTTAGCCGCAAGTGAGTATTTCTGAGTTGGTTCAGGAAGTGCATGTGGTTCTACAATAACCTTCCAGGTCCCTGCCTGCAGGGGTCCTCCTGTCAGAGCCGGATCGATATAAGCCTGTTCAACATTATTCCAGCGATCACGATCTGCTTCAGGAATCAAATCGGTTGAGGCTACGGCATGAGAATTTCTTGTTGCGGGATTAACCGCTTGATTGTGCGCAGTTATATGAAGATGCCAGGGTGTATAATAGTTACCCGCAGGATCTTCTATTACGATATCAAGATCATTTATGATTGTTGGGTTGGGATTGGCGGCACCTGCTTCGCGGTCGTCCCAGGCAAGGGTAACTCTGATCTCCGGGTCACCTGCCGCAACAGTGAACTCATAGACATCCTTATCGTTCATTGAAGCAATTACACCCTCGCGGAATCGCTCATCCAGGATTATTTGCCGTGCCGCATCCGCTCTGACCCCGCCGTAACCGAATTGATAATCCGGTCCGTCATCGCCCATATCCTGAGCAGACTGGCAAAGAATCGCTTTTATGGTTGAAGGATAAGGGGTTTCTGTTAATCCGGTAGCACCCAGGTAATCTTCACGATAGCTCTGAATTAATAATGCCGCAATACCAGTTACCGCGGGGGCTGCCATAGAGGTTCCGTTTGCCCACGCGTAATCATTGTAAGTTCCATCAGCGTCAGAGTCGTCGTGGTAGCAAGAAGCTATGCTTACACCTGGTGCGACAATATCTGGCTTAATTCGACCATCATCGGTAGGTCCCCAGCTGCTTAAGTCAGACATAGCATTTGTATTATCGTTTATAGCCCCAACAGTTATTCCGTTTTTAGCGGTTCCGGGGTGGTGAACGGTATGGTACCCATCCCAAGTGCCGGCGCCTGCAATCTGGTCCCAATCACCTGGTTCGTCGACTGTCTCGCTGCCATCATCCGGGTCATCGCGGTCATTGCCAGCTGAGAAGACAATAACCAAACCTGAATCGCAGACCAGTTGATCGTAGGCTTGACATGGGTCGCGGTAATCGCCAAAACGCGCTTGCGGTCCTGCATTAAAAGGATCACCCGCAGCTGTACTTGCCTCAAAGAACCAGGTATCAGTTGCGGTTTGTTCCTCCCAGCCGGTCCTATAACCCCAAGAATTGTTTATTGCTGTGAGGTTAAAATCGTGGAAACCAACAGCTACTTCATCTGCCGGGCCTACATTGTCGACCTTATAACAATGTATATCGTTAACGCCAGGGGCGTGGCCCATACGAGTTGCGTTGGCTGTTCCTGTACCTATTATAGTTCCGCAAACGTGTGTGGCATGCCAGTGAGCTACGCCAACATCTTCCAGATGACAACGGCCCACTGTTAGATCGACATGCTGGTTACGAGGATGTCCCCCTGATTCCCACAATCCCAGCACTACATCATTGCCGTCAAGATTGGTAAGCGGAGCTGGCGCAGTATGAACCTGGTTTGTATGGCACCATGCGCGGGAACCGTCGTTATGGTCGACTGTTGATACCGGATAAAAATCAATGAATTGTACGATATCCTGGTTCATCAAGGATTTGAGAATGCCAGATGGTAATACGACGTAGAGCGCCTGCATAAGAATTTGTTTGCCTTCAATTTCACCGCCGAGTTTCGTGATGACCTGGCGAGCCCTGTCCATTGGTACATCCTTGAAAAAGTAGACCGAGTAACGTTCACGGTTATCCTCGATTTTTATCCACTTGGCAGATTCGGGTTTCATTATCTCAGGGGTGACACGATCCAATGGTTTAATTTTACCAATCCATCTTATATTGCCAAGTATCGGAGTGCGGCTTACAGTTTTGGGCACTGTAAATCCTAATGCTTTTTGGTCAGTCAATGTTGCATACCATGTGTAAGACCCAACGTAGCTGAGCAATTTTATTCCCAGTTCTTCTAACATTGCCCGCTCAGTTTTATCCAGATGTCTTTCCAGCTGAACAAGAACGTGTCGCTGTTTTCCACGCTGTAGTTGTAGGGATAAGCTGTCTTGAAATAATCGGGCTATACCGGGCTCGGGTGTGAACTTTCGCGGCTTTAAAGTTATTGTATACTTTTCTTCTACTTTCTTTGATTGAGCATGAGCGGTTTTAGGCATAAAAACTAAAATTGTACTTAGCAAAAGTACACTTAAAAAAACATGCGATAGGTGATTAAAAAACATATTCCTTTCTTTTTTTAATCTGTTGGATTTTATGATAGCCTCCTTTTTTAATTGTTAAAGTTTTTACAAATTAGTATATTCTTGCAGATTTCCGAAGAAGTATTTCCTGCGAAGTCGGTTTTATCAATGTTTAGTAGGTATTGTAGTGTGTATTTATAAAAAAGTCAAGTATAAATTGTAAATTATACTATAAATATCTTATAAAGAATTTTTTCCTAATTGTATGAATAGTTGAGAAGTAAAAAGAATCTCGCGCAGGTTTGCTTAAACCGTTGAGATCGAGAGCTAAGCGTCAAGAGTCTAAAAATAGAATTGCTAAATGATTTGCGGTTCAGCTTGTTCTTATCCTAAGAAAATGGGTTATATCCCGGCTTTTTAGCCAATTCGTTGAGCTTGGGTAGAATTTCATTCCTGTAAACTGTTTCCGTCCAATCTTCAGGGTTTATCTCCTGAATATCAATAGAGACATGGTCTTCGCTTGTTTCGGCAATATCGACTACTGACCGGGTTACAGCTTCGGTGAGTTTGCTTTTTTGCTCATCCGAGCGTCCCGGATACATTTTAATTATTACATGAGGCATCTGTCACTCCTTTTTATCTTTATCTGGATTTTTTTAAAAAAGTATGTCCCGCAATTTCCATCTCTACTGAATAGAGCGAAGTTCTGGCTGTAACGTAGAGCGTTTTCATTTTGGGGCCGCCAAATGTTACGTTTGCGGGTTGTTCCGGAAATTGTATGGTCCCTAAGAGTTTTCCCTCAGGATTAAATACCTGAATTCCGAGTTCCGAGGTTATATACAGATTTCCTTTTGTGTCTATCGTTACTCCGTCTCCTCCGGAATTATCTTTCCCTTCTGTTTGGGAAAGTTCACAGAAGACTCTTCCCTCTCCCAATTTTCCCGGAGACATAACGGGATATGCCCGTATATCTTTCTGCATCGTGGGTATTACATAGAGCATTTTTTCATCCGGTGATAATATTATTCCATTGGGTCCTTTTGAGTTATCCCGAAGTCGTGTTGTTTTAGCATCGGTATTTCTGTAGTAAACTGCCTCTTTACCCTGAGGTAAGGGCTGTGGAGCTCTAAACCTGGGATCTGTGAAGTATATTCCTCCATTTTTGTCGACTACAATATCGTTAGGCGCATTAAAGCGATTTCCTTCGTATTTATCAGATAAAATTGTTGTTTTCTTTGTTTTAGTATTTATCGATATTAATTGTCCGTCCATCTGGCAGGCAATAAGTTTATTTTTACTTTCAAACATGAGACCGTTAGCATGAGCTGAAGATTCGATAAATACGGAAATTTTTCCGTCCGCGTTCAGTTTATAGATTTTATTTGCAGATACATCGGTAAAATATAAATTTCCCTGCATATCCGCGGCAGGTCCTTCCGTAAATTGAAAATCACCCTGGATTTTGTTAATCTCACTCACGGGTCCTATTCCGGGTATGTATGATTTATCTTTGGCTGTGCAAAATAAGGTTAACATTATTGCGAATAAAACTAAAATCAATTTTTTCATTTTTCCCCTCCCTTTTTTAAATTTATAGGATAAATATTGCTTTATGTCAAGTAGTTGATTTTTAAAACCACTGAGTCGTAGAGATTTTTAGTTTTTTGGAACGATTGGTCAGTTGTTCTCTGGATTTTTGTCGGGATAGCGTAATTCTTTGTTTGATGTGCCTTCAGTATACTCTTTTATTTTGACGGAATGTTCATAGAATTCGTCGAGACTTATTTTCTTAAGATAGAGCATTCCATGTGTGGCTCTTAGCCGTGGGTGAGGATTTTGGGAAAAATAATTATGTCCGAGACAAACCTTTATGTCTCTATATTGCTTGACCCAGATTTTTTGACTTAGCTCAGAGAAAGGCCCTTCGTGTTTATAAGAGGGAAAAGATGCTTCTCTTTGAGAGCCGAAACAACTCATAAATGCATTATTTAAGATAGATATAGAGTTTAGAGAAACCGGTACCATCGAATTTATTTCCGAAGGATGAAAATTTTCCCAAACATTCCTATAACCCCATATTTCTATATCTTTGTTGTTGTACTTTTTAAGAGCTTCCGCGATCGCCTGAAGTACTTTATAATGAGTATCCGGTCCGCTCGATTCGGGATCGAGCGCTACAGTTACAATATTCGGTTTAATGTTATCGAGCAAATTAACAATAGGTTTTACATCACGATAAAATTCAGGAGATTCCGTAAACATATCTCCTTTGTAAAAACCGAGTCTCAAATGGTGAACCGATTCAGATGCAAAGCCCGTATATCTCCAGAGAAGTTCGGCTTCCCATTCTCTTACAGAACCTTTTAAATTCTGAATATGATCGAGGTCTTTTTTTCCCGGATATTGAGTTTCGAAATAATTTATAAGTTCGTCAATTCTGTTTTTAATCTGTGGCAGATTTTTTTCTTCATATATTCTTATTATATTTCTCAGTAAACGTCTGCTCTCAGCTTCATTCTTTAGTTTTTCATTTTGACCTGCTATGCCATCCAGGTAGGAATGAATATCTTTATTCATTCCTTTTCTATTGTCTGGATCGAAATAACCTTTTTCTATTAACTCTTCAAAATGAGGAGTTTTGATATATTTTAGAAGTTTATTAATTAAGATTAACATATATTTATTAGTCACAGAAACAAAACCGCTTGTCATGTAAGCAAAATGATGAGAGTTTTTTGGAGTTCTGATTAGATGCATGAAGTAGGGGAGATATCCCAGTAGTATATCATCATGATGAGGCGCGGTATGGAGAAAGACTAAATTTTCCGGTTCTTTTAAACCGTCTTCGATATATGAGAGCAGTTTCTGTTCTACTTTTTTATTTATTGTATTAAAACTCGCTGACTCTTTTTCCAGGACTATTTTTGAAAAGCGATTTTCTTTATAGTCTTTTTGTTTGAGTTCGCTTATACTTTTTCTTCTTTGAAGTGATAAATCTATTATGACTCTCGATATATTTTCTTGGATAAGTTTTTTGGTAGAAGTTAATTCTTCATAGTTCCGTTCAGTAAGCCCCGAGGCTGCACCTCGTGTTACGTAAAATCGCGAATTAGGTATTTTTTGTAGAATTGTGGCTGGGTAAAGATTACTCATTTCTTTTTGTATGGCGTCTGCTACTATTTTAGATTTGCTTGTACCCGCGGCAAAAATTATTGCTACAACATCCTTGTTATAAATTATGGTGGATAAACCTACAGTAGTTACACATCTTTTAGATGTGGCTTCTATTCCTCCGAGATCTATTGCGGCAGCAGCCTGTGTTTCGTAATTGGTTGAGGTAAGACGTGTAGTAGAATAAAAATCGGAACCTCTGACATTGAAAGCTATGTGCCCGTCCGGTCCGATTCCTCCCAGGAAAAAACCGATTCCGCCCATTTCTCTTATTTTTTCTTCGTAGTTAGTGCAAAATTGATCGACTTCATGGATTATTTTTTTCTGTATTTCTTCTTTGTGGTTATGGGGATATCTGTTGCGTAACGACAAGTCTACACCTTCATCAAGAAATATTTCTTTAGCCTCTAAAATATGTGGTATTTTTATTTCCGAGGTATCCATTAGTAGGGCTTTATTTTTGTCTAATCCCAAATTTTTAATATAGTAATTATTTATGTATTGATAAAAACTAATCTGTTCCTGCGGTTCCATCGGGTAAAACTCATCCATCTGTACAAAACGAAGGTTCTTAGTTACGGGTCGGATTTTGTTATCTATTTTGTAAGTTTCGAGTTCTTCTTTCACCTCTTTCTTATCCCAGTTATTAAAATAATAATTTGCCCATTTTATGAAAAACTCGGGTGTTTTTCCCGTTGGTAAAGAAATAACCCCACCGGGATTTTCTTTAACCCATTCTATAAATCGCAAAGCTGTAATTTTTCCCAGTATTGGGAAATTATCCACGACTATACACGGGATTTTTTCTGTAGGGGGATAAATAGATTTTCTGCCAGTTTGTTTTAAAACTTGTTTTTCAACGGGTGAAAGATATCTTTTATTTTTTTCTTTCATTAGTTTAAGTATAAGAGTGAGGTGTTTTAAGTCAAGTGGATCTCATAATAAGAGGGCGCAGATAAACGCAGATTTAAAAGATTTATTTTCTGTTTTATAATTCAACTATTTAACGATTCAACCATTTAACTTAAATTAGAGAGATCTGTATATTGAATTTTACTTTTTAATTTTTGATTTATGTTGGGGTGGTTGACTATTTGGATTTATTCTTTACATTTCATAAATAAATATTTGGAGGGAATTATGCGTAGATTTTTGTATCTTTTTGCTTTATTATTTTTCATATTCATATCTCGGGAAATGTTAACCTGAGCGTATATAATAATCTCGGGCAGAAAGTAGAGACAATTTTAGACGGATATCTCGATGGGAGATATTATGAATTCGATTTTGACGGAAGTTCACTGCCCAGTGGTATATACTTCTTTCGGCTTGAATTCGCGGGTAACGCTCGTAATATAAAAACTATATTGGTGAAATGATTTTATTCGGCAAATGTTTTTAACGGGATTTCACCCACAACTGTTTAAAAAATATGCTGTTTTGTTATTTGATTTAGGAGGAAAACAATGATGAAAACATGGGAGTTTTTAATTACTAAATCGATATTTGGAAATACTATCTGGCAATATATGATTTTATTTATTACAGTTATTGTTTTTCTGATTTTAGGTTGGATTGCTCGGTTTTTACTGAGTAAAAGTGCTGGAAGAATTGAGAGGAAGGGAAGGAAACTGGTTAGTATTACAATTAAGGGAATAGTTCGATCTATTTTGTTTTTTTGTTTTATTATAGGTTTAAAGATTGGTATAACTTCTTTGTCAATGAGTGAATCAATTGCAGGTGCATTGCATACTGCCATAGCCGTTTTATTTGTAATTGCAATTGGGCGTTTGGGCTATGCTATGGTAGATGTTCTGGATAGCCGAATGCGTGATCTTGCCGCTGATCAAAGAAGTTCCGTAAGTGAAATGTTGGCTTTTTTGGTAAGTAGGATGCTGAAAATTGTAATCGTTATACTAATTCTTTTGCAGATAGCCACTATTCTTGTCGACAAACCGTTAACTTCTGTTATTGCCGGATTGGGTATTGGCGGTTTAGCTTTCGCTCTTGCCGCTCAGGACACACTAAAGAATTTCTTTGGGTCTCTGGCTCTTTTTACCGATAAACCATTCCAAATTGGAGAACGAGTTGTTATCGATGGTCAAGACGGTCCTGTCGAAGATGTGGGTCTTCGTTCGACGCGTATAAGGACATTGGAAGGACATCTCGTTACTATCCCTAATGGTGAATTGGCCAGGATGACTGTTCAGAACATAGGCAAAAGACCATACATACGCAGGCTTTTTAATATAGGAATTACTTACGATACCCCACCGGAGAAAGTTGAAAGGGCTTTGGAAATAATAAGAGATATACTAAAAGACCATGAGGGTATGAATAACGATTTTCCCCCGAGAGTTTTCTTTAATGAATTTAACAGCTCTTCACTTAATATTATTGTTATATATTGGTACCACCCGCCAGATTATTGGGATTTTATGAGATTCAGCGAAAAGGTTAATTTGGAAATCCTAAATAGGTTTAATTCCGAAGGTATCGATTTTGCTTTTCCGACACAGACTTTATATCTAGAGGGAGATGAAAAACGTCCTCTTAACATCGATATATCGGGAGATTCTTCATAAAGTAAAAGCTAACGGTTATATTAACTACATCTTCCTTCCTGTATTTTTACCTTGACGTTATACAGGAAAATTATTATAATATAAAATAAAAACAGGAGGTTTTTATGAAAAAGTTATTTTTTGTAGTAGTTATGTTATTTTCACTATCGTCTTTCGCGAGATCTATGGAAGGAAGTTTGGGCATGGGAATAGGATGGACTAATGGTTCTTCTTTGCTCAATCCTAACACGTATATCACTAAGATAGGTATCTCGCCTACTTTTGCTCTTGAACCAGAATTATATTTAAGTGCCGTAAGAGGTACATCTGGCAATGCTTATACGGAATATGGGTTGTCCTTATTGCTCGACTTTATCATGAAAGAACATGAAAAAACAAATGTTTATTTTAAGGGTGGTTTATCATTAGAGGTAGATAATCCTCCTACAGCCAGAGCTAATACTTTTTGGGGTTTTGCTTTTGGCTTTGGAATCGAGCATTTTATCAGTGATTATTTCTCTATCGATTTAAGCGCTTTATCTTCATATACTGTTACTTCCTATGGTGAAGAATTGCCTGAAGAAGCAAGCAGTCCGTATAATTTTTATTTAGGTAATGGTAATATAAGAATTAGCGCGCTATGGTATTATTGATTATTTAGCTCTCCTTTCACTTATCATTAAAAGAGAGTAGAGAATTCCGTAAAAGAGGAAATAGAAAGCCCCTTCAATAATTGTTGTCTTTGATGTTACATTAAGTGGTTTAAAAACGAGCAATCCGGTAAGAATAGGGAATACTCCTAATAGACATGTAATTAATGAACGATAAGCGGCTATTCTTTCCACAGTTTTATTGTTTTTATCTATATAATAAGCACAAAGAAAATCGGTAGCTGTTAATACCGGAGTGAATAAAAAGAGTGTAAAGAAAGACAATAAATTTAAAGAACGAGGAAAATTGTCGCATAAAAAACACATAACGATAGCGTATGGAACGATATGAGGTAGTTTTATACTTGTTCCAAAAAAAATGCAAATTGATGTGTATAAAGTTAATATTCCGCTAATCCAGAGAAGAATTTTTATGCTTTTTTTCATTAAGCCTCCTTTAAAACTCAACAATTAAAAGGTGCTTTGGCGTTGTAAAAAAGTTCACGGCAATTAAAAAATAGAATATTTTTCCTCATTTTTTTTCATCTTTCAGATTTGTTTCAAATGATTGGTCTTTAGTGAGCATTTTTCCTATTCTTTTCCAGCGTACTTTCTTGAAAAAAGCTATTATAGAGACTTCAGGTTTCCATGACCAGTAAATTAGTAAAGGTGTTCCGGATATGTTGTCGATTGGTACCGGACCCCAGAATCTCGAATCGTCGGATTCGTCCCTGTTATCACCCATCGCGAATACATGACCTTCCGGTACTATTATTGGTCCGAAATTATCTCTCATGTGAGGATATTTATGCAACTTTCCGTTCCGCCATAAATGTTGTAGTTGCTCATTTCCTAAATTTAGAGGAGGATATTCTCTCGAATCTCTGTGTGAAGTATAATCCGAGTTAATATTTTCTCCGTTTATAAAAACTTCTTTATGTTTAATATAAATAGTATCTCCGGCTATACCCATACATCTTTTTACAAAATTCGTGTCTTTGAATAAACCTTTACCTCCCAGAGGGTAACGGAATACGATTATTTCTCCCTTTTTTGGTTCTTTTATTCTGAGTAAATATTTGTCAGTAAAAGGTAATTTTATTCCGTATTTAAGCCTATTTACTATTAAGAAATCACCTATTGAAATCGTATCTTTCATAGAACCGGTTGGCACATGGAATGTCTGAACTATGAAACCCCGTAGGAAAAGTATTATGCCTATAGCTATTAACCAGGACCTTACCTCTTTCCAGATTTTTTGTTTATCCATCATGTCAACCACTTTCCATGACACTTCTTAAACTTTTTTCCACTTCCACAGGGACATTGATCATTTCTTCCGATATCCTTTATTTTTTTTCCTTCTTTTTTCAATTTGGTAACCTCCTCATTGAATTTTCTATCAAGTTTAGCGTTACCTATAGCAGGTATCTTTTCTGTAGGTGTTTGTACTTTTTTTCTTTTAGCCTGTTGGGGGGCATTTTCGATACCTTTAAATTGTTCTTTTACTTCTTCTCCTTCAACTTCTTCGGGTGCTTGAACTGCTTCAGGTCTAAATCTATATAATAATCTAGTTGCATTTTTACCGATGTTATAAAGTAATTCTTCAAACATTCCAAAAGATTCTCTTTTGTATTCAATAAGCGGATCTTTTTGGGCGAAACTTCTTAGGTTTATACCTTCCCGTAGGGCATCCAGTTCGTATAAGTGATTTCTCCATTCATCGTCGATTACTTTTAATATTACCATTCTCTCGAAGTGCCTCATTATTTCTTGCCCTACAATTTTTTCTTTCGAATCGTATTTAAATTTTACCATTTTTCTTATATTGTCTTCGAATTCTTTTCTCTTAATTTCTTTTATGTCGCTTTTTCCTTTCTCGAAATCTACTAAGAAAAGTCCGATTAAATCTGCCTGTAGAGCGTCCCAATCCCATTCTTCGGGATATCTGGCAGTTAGATAGGAGTCGAATATCGCGTAGAGTGTGTCATCTGTCCATTCCATTACCCTGTCTCTTAAATTCTCTCCGTCTAAAATATCGTTTCTGATATCGTAGATTACTTCGCGTTGTTTGTTCATTACATCATCGTATTCTAAGAGCCTTTTTCTGATGTCGAAGTTCATTCTTTCAACTCTTCTCTGAGCATTTTCTATCGCCCTGGAGATTAGAGGATGTTTAACGGAATCCCCGTCCTCGACACCCATTCGATCCATAGCACTGGCTATTCGTTCCGTCGCGAATACTCTCATCAAATCGTCTTCGAGTGAAATATAAAAACGGGACGCGCCGGGATCTCCCTGACGTCCGGATCTCCCTCTGAGCTGATTATCTATTCTTCTCGCTTCGTGTCTTGCTGTTCCAATAACGTGAAAACCACAGGGGACGTCTTCTCTGCATTTATCTATATCAATTTCTTTGGGTATTTCTTGTCCTTTTTCAGTGACTACAGCACATTCTTCGCATTGGATTATATCTCTTGCCGGCTTTATATCCGTACCTCTGCCTGCCATATTTGTGGCGATTGTAACCTGTCCTTTTTCGCCCGCGTGTAATATTATTTTTGATTCTTTTTCATGTTGTTTCGCGTTTAACACCTGGTGAGGGATGCTTTCCCTCCCGAGCATTCTCGATATCAATTCGGATACATCGACGGATACTGTGCCGACGAGTACAGGTAAGCTTTTATTATGAAGTTCTTTAATTCTTGAAACTATCGCGCTATATTTTTCTCTTTTTGTTCTATATATTAAATCATCGTAGTCTATTCTTCTAACCGGTTTATTCGTTGGTATTTGAACCACGTCTAAATCGTATATCTGCATGAACTCTTCCGCTTCTGTCGCGGCTGTTCCCGTCATCCCGGCAAGTTTATTGTACATTTTAAAATAATTTTGAAGGGTTATTGTCGCGAAAGTTTGAGTTTCTTTTTCTACCTCGACGTTTTCTTTTGCTTCCAATGCTTGATGAAGCCCGTCGGAGAATCTCCTTCCGGGCATCAACCGTCCGGTGAATTCATCTACTATGATAACCCTGTTTTGCTTAACTATATATTCTACATCTTTCTCAAAAAGAGTATAAGCTTTTACTAATTGGTTTGCCGCGTGTATTCGTTCTGATTTTTCGGCATAATCCCTTTCGATAGATTCTTTTTGAACCATTTTTTCCCTGCTCGATAAAGAATCGTCCTGTTCGATTTTGTGCAGTTTAATTGAAAGATCGGGTAGCTGAAAGAAATTTTCCGATTCTTTTTTTATGATTAAATCCTGCCCCATTTCGGAAATATTTGTAGAGTGTTCTTTTTCGTCGATCGCGAAGTATAAATTTTCATCTATTTCGTGAAGTTTTTTGTCTTTCATAAAGCGTGATTCGGTTTCCTGTATTAAATGTTCGATTTCACCATTTTGCATTAACTTAATTAATTGTTTGTTTTTAGGATTTCCTCTTTTAGCCGTGAGCAGTTTTTCTCCGGCTTCTTCTCTTTTCTTCTCGTCGAGCAAATTTTTTGCTTCCGCGATTGTACTATTTACAAGCAAGGTTTGTCTATGTACAAGATTAGCAATAGCTGGTTTAATTTCTCCGTATTGTTTTGTGACTGAATGTTGCACGGGACCGGATATAATAAGAGGGGTTCTCGCTTCGTCTACCAGAACCGAGTCCACTTCATCTACTATCGCGAAGTGATGACCTCTCTGAACTCTGTGTTCCGGAGTTACTGCCATATTATCACGAAGATAATCGAAACCGAATTCATTATTGGTTCCGTAAGTGATATCGCAGTTGTATTCCTTTATTCGTTCTTCCGGTCTCATATTTGAAATTATTACTCCGACAGAAAGCCCGAGACTTTCATAAATCTTACTCATCCATTCTTTATCTCTCTTAGCGAGGTAATCATTAACTGTTACAAGATGCGCCCCTTTTCCGGAAAGAGCGTTAAGATACAGGGGCATTGTAGCGACAAGTGTTTTTCCTTCACCTGTTTTCATTTCAGCAATATTTCCTTGATGCATGACAATGGCTCCTACCAATTGTACATCGTAGGGTACCATGTTCCATTCCCATTCGAGATCTGTGACACTCCATTTTTTACCCAATAATAATTGACAGGTTTTTTTAACCAGAGCAAAACTTTCTACCATTAAATCATCGACTGTTTCCCCTTTCTTTAATCTCAATTTGAATTCTTCTGTGATCTTAGGTAGGTCATCTATCGATAGTTTTTCGTAATCCGTTAATTTATTATTGATTTCTTCGACAATAGGATGGATTTTCTTTAAAATCCTTTCATTGTGGGATGGGATAATCTTTTTTAAGAGTTTAAACACAGATTAAATCACCCCTTTCTTTGCCTGTTGATATATAACTCACTTTAACCCCCAGGGAATCTTCTATAAATTTTATAAAGTTACAAGCTTCTTTTGGCAAATCATTATATTTTGTGATAGACTTGGTGTTATTCCATCCGGGAAAACTTCTGTAAACCGGCTCGGCTTTTTCCAGTTTCCAGACCTCGGAAGGGAACCATTTTTTTTCTTCGTCGTTTATTTTATAGGATGTTGCTACTTTTACTTCCGGAAGACCATCCAATACGTCGATTTTTGTTAGAACAATTTCGGTGGTCCCCGATATCCAGCAGGCATATTTTAATGCCACGAGGTCTAACCAGCCGCAATTCCTCGGTCTTCCGGTGGTCGCGCCGAATTCGTTACCTTTTTTGCGAATATCTTCTTCTGTTTTCTTTTCTATTCTGCTTGGGAAAGGACCTTTACCTACTCTTGTAGTGTATGCTTTTGTGATTCCAATGATATTGGCAACTGAGTTTGGAGGGGTGCCGGTGCCGGTTAAAATTCCTCCGGGTGTAGGATTGGATGAAGTAACATAGGGATAAGTTCCAAAATCGATGTCTAAAAGTACGCCCTGGGCCCCTTCGAATATTATTCTCTTATTTTCTTTTATTAAATCTCTCAAAAGCTCTACCGTATCTACTACCATATAACCATAGCTATTCTTAAAGGACTCTATCTTTTGCAAATATTCGGCTGGTAAATTGAATTTGTCCAAGTAAGAGGAAGAAAAAATATCTCCCATTCGAATTCCTTTTCTTAGTATTTTATTTGAGTATGCAGGTCCTATCGCTCTTCCTGTAGTGCCTATTTTGTCTTTCATTTCTTTTTCTTCTTCAAAGTATGATGGAAGTATCAAATGGCTTCTTTTGCTTATTTTTAAATTATTTTTTATCTCTATTCCTTTTTCTTTTAAACCTTCAATCTCTTTCGTTAATTGTTCTAAATCTATTACCACTCCGTTTCCTATTATCGATATTTTATCAGTTCTAAGAATACCCGATGGTATAAGATGGAGAGATATTTTTTCGTTTTGGTAAAAAATTGTATGTCCCGCGTTTGCCCCTCCCTGATAACGACATACTACATCGAAAGAGTCCGCGAGGTTATCTATTATTTTTCCTTTTCCTTCGTCTCCCCATTGAAGACCTAATACTACGGCATTTCCTTCTTTCATAATGAACCTCTTTAAAAACTTTCCCTGTAAAATATCTGCAATTGTCTTCCTACTGATTCCCCCAGGATATTTTTTAAATCGAACTGAATTCCCATGCTTCCCGATTGCAATTTATAGCCGAGATTAAATCTGTTTTTATATTCATCTTCATCGTTTGCTCCCATTATGTATTCGAGGTGGAAAGTATGTGCTTCTGCTAAGGTTAAAGCCGCGTTTCCAAATATATCGATTCCATTATCTTCATCATGGTTATAGTTTGCTCCGCCCGAGAGTATTATTCCGGGCATTAATCTTGTACCTATACAAGCGAATAAATGTTTTTCGGCATATCCTTCAATGCTTTCATTGTACTCTTCAATTGGTTCATTATTGTATCCTATAACACTTTCTATTATTCCGTTTCCGAATAACCTTGACCGAATATCCACTCCCGGTTGGTCTTCCCAGTCGACATCTCCGTATCCTACTAAATTTGTGCCGCCGAAGCTTATACCCAGAATAATTCCATTCCATATACCAACTCCGATTTTAGCTCTTAATTTATTAATGGGTTCTTCTTTTATATGGATAAGAACTTCTCCGTGATAAAGAAGAACCGGTAATGGGTTATCTATTCCCGTTATCGGTTCGTAATAGGTTGAAATCATAGATAAGAGAACAAGAATCATTTTACCTCCTTTAAATACTAAAGCGAAGGCTTCCTTCGCCGATTATGTTATGAACTTTTTGTATCATTTTTTCATCCGGTTTTATCTTCATATCCTTGGATTTTAAGCGTATTTCTTCATATTCATCTCTGCAAAGAATCATGAGAGGTATTTTACCTGAGTGTTCAGATAAAACCTTTTTTACTCCGGTTATATCCTCTTCACCAACTCCTCCGAGATTAAGTATTAAATAAGCGCACTTAAGATGGTCTTCTATTTGATCCAGAGGCATTATTTTTTCCGCGCTTATTTGAATCTGGTTACTCATTGAGTCGGCCTTAATTCTTCCTTTTATTACTACAGATCCTAGAGAATCTAATTTGCTTCCGTATTCTTCAAATAATTTTGGAAATACCAATACATCGAAAGACCCATTTTCGTCTTCGACCCTTAACTTCGCCCATCTACGGTTTTTCTTCGATGTCTTTTTGTCGACTTTTGTTATGGCTCCGCCGGTTATTATTAATTTATTAACCGGAAATTCTTTTAGTTTTGTGGAAGGAGTAAATAATGCTTCTGAAAGCTTTTCGTATTGAGATAAAGGATGATTGGAAAAGAAAAAACCGTAAGCTTCCTGTTCGTATCTTAGTTTTTCGTTTTCATCGAAGGGGGATGTAGGAATCAATTCTCTCTTTTTATCACCAAATAATGTTTCCATCTTTCTTGTTTCTTTTGTTTTAGCATAATCCATAGCGTTTTTAAGAGAGGAGAGCAAGGAATGGCGGTTTACCTCGAGAGAATCAAAAGCTCCTGCTTTAATAAGGTTTTCAATGACTTTCTTATTTACCAATCTTCCACCGGCCCTCTCCACGAAATCAAAGAAATTTTTAAATTTTTTACTTTTTCTTTCTTTAATAATTTCCAGTACGGCATTTTTTCCAACATTTTTTATACCCCCCAACCCATAACGAATAGCTTTATCTTCCGGAATAAATTCGTAGCCTGATATATTTATATCCGGAGCTTTTACCTCTATTCCATGTTTTCTCGCGTCTTTAATAAATTTCCTGATGTCTTCCACCTCTGCGCTGATATTACTTGTCAGAGCAGCGGCGTAGAATTCGGTTGGGTAGTGCGCTTTGAGATATGCGGTTTCATAGGCTATTTCGGCATAGGATACCGAATGAGCTTTATTGAAGCCGTACTTGGCAAACGCGCTCATTCTTTCGAATATATCTTCCGCTTGAGTTTTAGAAATCTTATTTTTGACGCAACCTTCAATAAATTTCTCTCCCATCGATTGCATGACGTCCATTTTCTTCTTTCCCATCGCTTTTCTTAAAATATCCGCTTCGCCTAAAGAAAAACCCGCGAGTATATTCGCAATTTTCATTACCTGTTCCTGGTAAAGCATTATTCCGTACGTTTCTTCCAACACAGCCTTTAATTTTGGATGGGGATATTCCGGATCCATCTTACCCTGTTTTTTTAAAGCAAATTCATCCTGATTAATGTTTTGAAGCGGACCGGGTCGATAGAGGGCGACGGAAGCTACGAGATCGGAGAAGTCTGTTGGTTGAATTTTTCTCAACATTTTTCTCATTCCATCCGATTCAAGTTGGAATACGCCTGTTGTATCGCCTCTTCTTATTAGTTCAAAAGTTTTTTTGTCATCTTTATCTAAATCATAAATATTCAGTTTATGTTTAATGTTTTTAAGAGTTTCCTGTATAACTGTTAATGTTTTTAAGCCCAGTATGTCCACCTTCAAAAGGCCTAGTTTTTCTAATGTCTCCATAGCAAATTGGGTTGTGATTATTTTTTCTTTTCCGCTGGTGCTTACAAAAAGAGGAATAAAATCGGTAATGTCTCCGGGGGCGATTACGACTCCGGCCGCATGGGTAGAAGTTTGTCTGATTAATCCCTCGAGGCTTTTAGCGAGTTCTATCAGTTCTTTTAAATCTGCTCTGCTTTGTATTTTTTCTCTTAATTCTTTAGAGCCGTTTAACGCTTCTTCTATCGATTGTTCTCTTTCTATTTCTTTTGCTAATTCGTCGCAGTCGTTGTAGGGTATCTCGAGTACTCTTCCGACATCACGGACAACCGATCTGGCTTTCAAAATACTAAAAGTTACTATTTGGGCAACATTTCTTTCTCCGTATTTTTCCTTGATATGTTGAACGACTTCTTCTCTTCTGACATCCGAAAAATCTATATCCACGTCTGCCATGGAAACTCTTTGGGGATTTAAAAAACGTTCAAAAATCAATCCATGCTTTAAAGGGTTTACATTTGTTATTCCGAGACTGTAAAGAACGAGACTGCTTGTTGCTGAACCTCTTCCCGGTCCTACGGGTATTTCTTGTTCCTTAGCGAAATCGACGATGTCTTTTATTATCAGAAAATATCCCGCTAACCCCAGTTCTTTGATTACCGATAGTTCGTAAACAAGACGTTCTTCTTCGCCCGGAGTAACTCTTTTTAATCTTCCTTCGAGTCCTTTTCTCGCGAGGTGTCCGAGATAATCTTCTATTCCTTCGAATCCTTTCGGTATTCCTATTGAAGGTAAGAGTGTCCTATCTGTTTCGAACGAGACGGGTATACATTTTTCTTTGATCTCTTGGGTGTTTTCTATAGCTTCGGGTATATCTTTAAAAAGTTCTTCCATTTCTTCCGGTGAACATAAGTAGAAATTATTTGTGGGTAGCTTAAGTGTGTTTTCTTCGTTTATAGTTTTTTTTGTTTGTAGTAAAAGAAGAATTTCATGACTTCTGGCATCTTCTTGTTTCAAATAATGAACGTCATTGGTTGCTATTATCGGTACATCGATTTTTTTTGAAAGTTCTATTAGTTTTTCATTGACTTCGACTTCTTTTTTGATTCCGACTCTCATTATTTCTGTGTAGAAATCCTCACCAAACTCATCCTTAAAGAAATTCATTTGTTTCTCTGCTTCTTCTAAATTATCATTGAAAATGAGAGCGGGAATTATTCCGTTTCTGCAGGCAGTACCGACGATTATTCCCTCTTTATATTTTAAGAGAATTTCCTTGTCTAATCTCGGTTTTCTGTAAAAACCTTCTATATAGGCTAATGAGGAAATTTTCATAAGGTTATGATAGCCTTTTGAGTTTTTTGCCCAGAGAGTTATGTGGTAATTGTGAGATTTCTTTTTCCTTCCCTCAAGCGAAAAATATCCTTCCATTCCTATAATTGGTTTTATCTGGTTTTTTACTGCTTCCTGGTAGAATTCAAATGCTCCGAAAAGATTTCCGTGGTCGGTAAGAGCCACTGCGTCCATCCCTAAGTTTTTTACTAGGGCTATTAAATCGGGGATTTTAATTCCCCCGTCTAATATAGAGTAGTGACTATGTACATGGAGATGGGTAAAACTCATATTACTTTTACCTTGACTTTGCTTATTCTTTGTCTTGTTGCTTGAAGTACGGTGAATTTTGTTTTTTCTATAATTACTGATTCCCCTTCGTTGGGTATATGATTGAGTTTTGTAAGAATCAATCCTCCTACTGTTCTTATATCCGGGTTTTCATGGCTTACCGGAAGAATTTCTTCAAGCTGGTCTAGTTCGAATGTTCCGGGAACAATTACGGATCCGTCGTCCAATTCTTTATAAATTGTTTTTTCTTTATCTAATTCATCCTGTAGTTCTCCGACTATTTCTTCGATTAAATCTTCAGTTGTAAGAAGACCGGCGACTCCGCCAAACTCATCCATGACAATTGCGATAGAAATATGTTTTTTTTGAAATTCTCTCAGTGTAGAAAGCACGTTTTTTGTATAAGGTATGAAATAGGGTAAACGCATTAGGTCTCCCACAAGTATTTTGCTGTCTTCTCCCCATAATCTTAAAATTTCTGTCATATAGATAATACCAACGATGTTGTCCATAGAATCATCATAAACCGGTATTTTTGTATGTCTTTCTTTTTTATAATGGTCAATTAAAGCTTTTATATCTTTATCTATAGAAATACATTCCATATTGGTTCGGGGAACCATTACTTCTTCGGCAACCGTTCTGTCGAGTGCAAAGATAGCGGTTAATAATTCCTCTTCATCTTCGGATATTACCCCTTTATCTTCTACTTCGGCGATTAAATCCTTCAGTCCTTTTTCGCTTTTAATTGTTGACTTCTTGAACCAATTAAACACTAGTATTTTCTCTTGTTTGGGAGTATTACTCCTCCTGATGTTATAATTTTAAATCCGTCCTGTATTGAAATGTCGGTTTCTATAATCTCGGAAGCAGGATAAATGAGATAGTACCCGGAAGTAGGGTTGGGTGAAGTCGGAAGAAATATATTAAAGTATTCTTTTCCTCCTATTTCCCATTTTTTCTCGCTTGTTAAAAAAGCGAGAGTGTATGTTTTTTCCCATGGATATTTTATGATAACCACTTTGCTGAACGCAGAATGATCTATCATTATCGCGTTCACCAATTGTCTGGTCGCGTTGTAGAGCCCTTTTACTAAAGGGAGTCTCGTCATTATCTTATGGAGGGTATTTAAAGCCCATCTGCCAAAAAAACTTGAAGTAATAAACCCTATTAAATAAATCCCGATTATTACGGCTATGAAGCCGATTAATGAAGATAGGGGGGTTGATATATTTTTGAATAAAGAAATTTGAGTGAAATATTTACCAAAGAAACCACCAATTTTTTGTATAAGAAACCATATTACTCCAACTGTTAAAACTACAGGGAGTATGGCAACGAGACCGGTTATAAAATGTCTTTTAATTTTATTTTTTAAAGCCATATAGTTTTGTAAAATAATAAAGGATTTATTTGATTAGTCAAGTATTAAGAGATGAGTTTAATTTGAAATGGCAGCTACAGCGGCTACGGCGATGCCTATTTTGTATAAAATGTCAACTGTAAATGCTAAAACTTCCCAACCGGATCTCCCTATTTTTACTTTTTCCGGAACGATAATTGTATCTCCCGGTTTCATTTGAACCGAGCCTCCGGTTTTGCCTGAGGCACTTCTGATATCGCCTTTCTCGACTCTGCCTGAAGCTCTTCTGATGTATATTTCTTTTGTATTCGCTGTTGGTTTTGGACCTCCTGCTATTTCCAGATAATCTTTTAAGGATAATCCTTCTTCGTAAGCTATTCCCGTTGCATTGTAAACTTCTCCTATTACTTGAACGGTTCCTGTCAATCTCGGTACTTCTATTTTATCTCCGCTCTCAAGAGGCATATTTAATTGATTTGGATCATGTAGATTTATTACAACCCTGCCCGGATCCTGAATCTTTTTTATGCTTTCTAACTGTTGTTCCTGAATTTTGATATACTGCATTTGCGCGAGTTTGTCGTTTTCGGATGTAATGCTTCCCATAATGGCTCTTTGTTCGGCGAGTAATCGGAGACGTGTTTCTCTTATTAAATTCTCCAGCGCTTCTTTTTGCAGCTTTTGAACTGATTTCTTTGTGAATATTGCTGCTTCAAGATAGGCGTTTTCAGTAAAACCTCCGGCTCTGTCAATTGCTTCCCTAAGTGTTGTTCCGACTTGTATTGGATACGTTCCGGGATTCTTGAACTCTCCAACCAAAGTAGCATTTCCTAATTCACTATAGTAAGGTTTTCTTTTTATTGATAAATAATCGAGGGGTTTGAGTTTGATTTGTAAATCGTTGGGATCGTCGAGATTTATTTTTTCTAAAAAAAATCCTTTCTCGGGATCGAGTCTGAAGAGTTCCGCCTCATTTCTGGCGGAAACCCATTTTCGCGCGGCGAATATGAGGTCTCCCACCGTCATTTCAGGATGAAGGATATAATTGCCAGGTTTTTCAACTTCTCCGGCAATACTTGCATAGAATTGTTCTTCTATTTCTTTTTTTGTGAAAACTTTTAGTTTATCCCATTCTTCTAATTTAATGTTTTCCTCAGCGTTACCTTCAAGTAACTTTTCTAAATTAATTTCAATTATTTCCGGTAATTCTGCCCCTGTAAAGCGCTGAATTTCAGCTCTCTCCATATATGTCCCTTTTCGTAGTCCTCCGGCTTCTTCTAAGAGGTCGAGAACGGTCATACCGTTTTTTAGCTGGTAAGTTCCTTTGCTATTAATATTTCCGCTTATCTCAACGTAGTTGTGCAGATAGGGAGGTATTTCGATTACGGTAACAAGATCTCCGTTTTCTATTTTTGTATTTTTAGAAAACCTATTAAAAGTATTTTGGTCCTCGAATTCCAGATTCTCGATAATTTTTTTATTGTCCGGAGATATTCTCTCGATCCGAATTCTCTTTGTTCCGGCTGTAGGGAGGAATCCGCCTGCCATTTCTATTAGTTCTGAGAGTTGCTCTCCACTATTCAGTTCGTATATACCGGTTCTGTTTACAGCGCCATTTATTCCTACTACTTTTCCTATCGGAGGTACAAGTATAATATCGCCGGCTGAAAATTGAAGCGAAGGTAAAGGTTTTCCTTCTATTAGGAGTTTGTATAAGTCGACAAGTTTCGTGGTTCCACTATTAGAAATGTATTTTATTTTTCGGAGGCTTCCTGATTTTTTTGGACCATCTGCTTGGAAGAGAGGGCTTAAGGGATTTGAAAGTACTGTAATATTGTAAACCCCGGGTTTATTGAATTCACCCATGACAAATACATTGACACTTTTTAAGTAGCCCAAACTTACGCTAACCTCTATATTAGAAAACTCTTTTTGGAATTCTTCACTTATTATTTTTTTGCTTGCGCCGTATGTTTTTCCCCAGAGATTTACACTTCCTATATATGGTAAAACGATTGAGCCGTCGCGGTTTATACTTATTGTCCATGAGTTGTTTAGTTCTCCCGAGATGTCGATGTATAGCTCATCTCCCGGACCTAAGATATAATCATACGCAACTGGAGCAAAAGCCGGTATTTCCTGTAACGATGTTTGGAACATGTTATATCCAAACTGTTTTAATGTTACTGAAAGAGAATCAAGCTGTCTATTTGCTTTGTTTAATTTTTTTCTTAGATTGAAATACGTTGTATCTGCAGGTATCAAATATATATCCTGTAAGCTGTCGCTTACCAGATAGGACTTTCTAAGTTGTATTTTTAAAGATTCTGCTTTTACCAGTTCTTCGAGAGAATCTCTTAAAAGCTCAATTTCCATTCTACGGGGCGTAATCATATATTTTTCGTTAAACATTTTTTCAATTGTTGAAAGAGATTCAGGTTCTTCTACAGAAGGTTTCTCTTCTTGCGCTAAGCTATCAGGTAAGCTCAATTGATACGGAATTGTTTTATTCTGCCCCTGTAGATTTTGCAAAATGCTTGGATCTATTCCTTGATTGAAACAAGCAAATGGTAAAACTATAAAAACAAAAATTAATATTATTTTTTCTTTTAACATATTTTCTCCGTTTTTTTAATAGTTTGATACTACCAAAAGTTTTAAATTTGTCAAGGTCTTCCAAGGAATGGGACGTTTATAATGAGAAAAAGTCTTGATTATCCGGGAGGTGGAGATATCCTTCTGATAGCTTGACTAAACACAGAAGGTGGTTGGTTATCTGCTGGGAAAGTATAAATCTTATACTAAGCCCGTTGGACGTTTAACAACCACCTCCTGGATACAAAACTGGGAGCTGCCGCATAAGTGACAGCCAACCCGAATAGTCGCATAGTAAAAATAATATACTGTGTGGATTTAGTCAAGGTGACAACTAAAAAAAGGAGGAATTATTATGGCGTATATTGGAGTAGATCTACATAGTGATAAGTTTACTGCTGATTTTAGAGAGAAAACGAATAAGGATAACCTGATATCTTACTATATAAACGAATATGATATAAATAGATTTAAAAATCAATTAAAGAAAGATGATTATATTTTTCTTGAAGCTTCAACCCCTACTTTCGCTTTCGCGGATTTAATAAAAGATAGGGTCAAAAAGACTATAGTAATCGATCCTTTTAAATTCAGAGCGATAGCGGATAGTCGTAAGAAAACCGATAAAGTCGATGCCAGACAATTAGCAAGAATGGGAAAGTATCATATCGAAGGAGATAAAAAATTTCTTCCAGAGGTTTATGTGGTTGAAAAAAGAATAAGAAAATTAAGGTCTTTATTTACCACTTATAGGCTTATAAAAAAGGAGATGAATCAGACTAAAAGCAGAATACATTCTTTATTCAAACAGAATCTCAAACCATATAGTAAAAAACATATCTTTGGGGAAATAATGTCAGGTTTTAAACCGGTAGACCTTGAAGAAGAATACAAGATACAGGTAGAGGTCTTATTCGAAGTTCTCTCCAAATTAGAAGAGAAGAAAGCGGAGATAAAGAAACAAATACTTCTAACCGGAGAACCTTTTATCAAAGATATTGATATTCTTGTAAGTATAAGCGGTATAAGTGTGTTTGTAGCCTTAGGTTTAATATCCGATTACGCTACTGTAGAGAGGTTTGAAAACGCGAAGCAGTTCTGTAAATATTTAAGGAGTACTCCTAAAACAGAAGAATCGAACAAAAAAACAAAAAATGGAAAGACCCAGAAAAACGGAAGAAAACAATCGATGGAATTAATGCTGCAATCGATAGGACACTTCAAGAAAGAAAGTCCCTTTATAAATGAATTTTACTGGAGGCTACGAAAGGGGAAAGGTGCGTGTAAAGCGAGGACAGCAGTTGTACGAAAAATGCTTACGGCAATGTATTATATGCTGAGAGACAGGGAATATTACCGATATATGAATAAGAAATTACATGACAGGAAAATGATGGAATACAAAAGGTTTTTGACGAAAAATAAAAAAAGGGGTTGACTTCTTCTCATAGTCGCAGATAAACGCAGATTTTCCGGATTCTTTTAAATAAATTGAACCACAAAGTACACAGGGAGCGCAAAGATTTTATTTTTTAGCTATTTAGTTTTCTCAAGATTTTTTGGTTTGGGTGTGAGTTTAAAAAACACAATTGAAAAGGTTAGGTGTGGTGTGGCTTTGTGTTCTTTGTGAGCTTTGTGGTTAATATTCTATGTTAGCGGCTTTGCCGCGCATTGACATATGTTATATTCTAATTATAATACAACTATGAATTCTATTTTGGAAAAAATCGAAGAATCCATCATATCAAAAGTTATGAAAGCCGCAGAAGAAAGTAACGCGATTAATTTCGCGGAAAATCCTATCGAGCTTTTCACCCCAAAATCCGTCATAGAAAACGCGAAGGAAGCGATAGAAGGTGGATTCAACGGCTATCTGCCAGGTGAAGGGCGGCTCACTTTAAGAAAGGTGATTTCAGAGATGATTGCCAGAGAAACTGACGTTACTTTTGATCCGGAAGAAGAAATCACTATAACTTCAGGGGCTATCGAGGCTTTTGTTTCTTCTATGTTGAGCCTTGTGGAAGGCGAAAATGGTGTTGTTATACCCGAACCATTCTTCGAAAATTATTTGCCTATTACTGAGTTGAGCCGCGGTAAGCCGATTTTTTTATCTCTGGCTGAGCCGGATTATTCTTTTCATTTTACTGATTTTAAGAAATTGCCTACTTTTAAAGTTTTTGTTTTAAATAATCCGCATAACCCGACCGGTAAAGTTTTTAATTCCGAGGAAATTAAAGCAATAGGGGAAACAGTACTTGAAAGGGAAGGTTATTTGGTCTTAGATGAAACCTGCAAGCACATTTTATATGAAAGCGAATATTTTTCGCCTTTAAAAATAGAAGAACTTGTTGATCGTACAATTGTTATTGGTAGTCTTTCTGCTATTTTTTCTGTGCGGGGATGGAGGTTGGGTTATATTGCAGCGAGAGCTCCAATTATGAAAGAAATAAGAAAAGTTCATTACTATAATTCTATTTCTGCTCCTGTTCCTTTTCAATGGGCTTGTGAAAATTTTGATATACAATCGAATTTCTTTGAAAATATCAGAGAAAAATATACCGAAAAAAGAGATTTTTTGTGTAGAGCGCTTGAAAAAGCCGGGTTTACTTTTTATACGCCCGATGGCGGACACTATATTTTTGTAAATTTCGAGGATGTTTGGGATGGTAATGATTGGGGGTTTTATAAGTATTTACTTAAAAATAAAAATGTGGCAATAGTTCCGGGTTCAGCTTTTTATTCCAGCAAAAATAAGGGAAAAAAGAAAGTACGATTAACTTTTTCTCAATCCGATTTCAATTTAAAGGAACTCAGTTCTATCCTTTCTGCTGGTATTACCTGATATTAGGTTTTAGGTCTTCGGTTTCAGGTTTTAGTTAAAAAATGCTTGTGTTATTTATGCAATTCGTTGTTCTTTTTTAGAATTTAGTTTTGACTTTGGACTCCGGACATTGGACTGAATTTTGTGTAATTTGTGGTTGATTTACGATTCGTATTTCCACATAGAATAAAAAGATTTTAGCCTTCTCCTGCTCGGGCTTTTGCGCAGTTTGTTCAGAGCGTTTTCTTCGATTTGTCTTATTCTTTCCCTTGTTACTTTAAACATTAATCCTATTTCTTCAAGAGTTTTAGTCTCACCGTCCAAAAGTCCGTAGCGAAGTTCCAATACCTTTTTTTCTCTGGGAGATAGAGCGCTTTCCAGAATTTGCCTCAGGTTTTCACATAGTAATGTTAGCAGTGCTTGTTTTTCCGGAGAGGGAGATTTGTCTTTGGCTATTATATCTCCAAGGAGTAAGTCTCCGTCTCCGGAAACAGATTCGTCTAATGATTTGGTCGAGTCACCTAATTTTTGAGCAAAACAGATTCGTTCCTTTGAAATTCCTATATCACTGGCAATTTCTTCCAGTGTGGGTTTTATGCCCATTTTTTGTAGGAATTCTCGTTTTGAACGTGTAATTTTATTGATTAGAGTTATGGTATGTGTCGGAATAGCAAAGGAGTCAGATTGTTCCGCGAGAGTTTTTATTATAGCTTGTTTTATCCACCAGATACCGTATGTGGAAAATTTATAACCTTTTCTATGGTCGAATTTTTCTACAGCTTTTATTAGCCCGGTGTTGCCCTCCTGGACTATATCCATTAAACTGATCCCACGTCTGTTGTATTTTTTTGCGATCGAAAAAACCAATCTAATATTTCCTTCGACCATCTCTCTTTTTGCCTGACAAAAAAATCTTTCCCACTTTCTAATATTTTTCCGTAAGTAGTTTATTTCTTTCCAGTCTGAATGAATTTCGAGCTGATAATTTTTTATTTCTTTAATCGCGTTTTTTAGTTCCTTTTTAATTGTCCTCTTTGTTTTGTAAGTGTTGGCGTGTTTAAATTCTTTTTTGAGTTTTCTTACATTGACTATTTTTTTGTTGAATTCGTTATATATTTCATTTTGTAAATGTATGAGGTCTTTTATATAAGGAGTCTGTATGCGGAGATTTAATATGGTTTTAATTATATTTTTTTCATATCTCTTATATTTAAATTTATAAATTCTTTTTCCTTCTTTCAGGTAAGCGTTCTTATATTTTATTAATTTTGATTTCCATTTTCCGATACGGTTCATCGATTTAAACAGATTTGCTTTTTCCCTTTTTCCAGTGTAATTTTTTCCCCATTTATGAGTATCCAAATATAAAAATTGTTTGATTAAAAATGTTGATTGTTGGATCTCTTTTTTATATGATAAAAAACTATCTATTACCGGAACAAATCTGAATAAGTATCTCGAGATCATTGCCCGGCCTTTTTCTAATTTTTTGCCAATTTCAAATTCTTCTTCTTTTGAGAGCAATGAAGTTCCATCTATGTCTCTTAGATATAGTTTCATAGGTTGGTCGACGGCTGCAGCGGATATTTGTCCGGAATTGATGTTGTAATCGTGGTATTTTTCATCTATTTCCTGGTTTTCGTTTTCCTCTCCGGTTCCTATTTCGATTAAAATTTCGTTTAGTTTATCCTCGGTTATATCGAGCTTTTCTTTTAACTCATCGAGAAAAACGTTTCCGTCTTTATCCATGGAATTTAAGACTTCTTCCCAGAGGAGGTTTCTATTTTCCAAAAGATATTTCCTTTTTAAATTTTTCCATTTTTTCGCCAAGATCTCTTATTTCTCTAAACAAAGACATGGCCTGATCGGAACTTTCTTCCTGTTCCTTGAATTTTCGGTATTCTGTCTGCTTTTCTTTTGTTATTTCATCTAATAAAATTATTATTGTAGAATTAATAGCCGATTTTACCGGTACTTCACTTTTTTTTATAAGATAGTCCACAGAGAAAGGCGGTAGAGAAGCTATAACATCCTTGGTTTTTAAGTCCGCTCCTTCTTTAATCATTCTGAAATATTTTTTAAGATGAGGGTTTTTTATATGGTTTTCTTTTAAAACGGAAAAAACAAAATCTCTTTTGTCCGGATTTTCAAGTATCGCGTATATAAGATACAATTCATGTTCTTCTCTGTTGTTTATATTATTTTTTTTGGGTGTAATAATACTCGACTGTTTCGTTTTTGTTTTGTCCAATAATTCCCTTCTTAGCGTAAGTTTTTTTGCGATAAAATCTTTATAAATTTCTTTTTTTGTGTTGTCTCTTATTGGTTCTAAAATTGAAGTAATTTCTTCTATGGCTTTTGAAAGATCCAGTGGAGTTTGAAGGTTGTATTTGTTTTTTATTTTATCCAGCATCCAATCCATAAAATCTTTTGCCTGTTCTATTAATTTTTCAAAAGCTTTTTTTCCTTCTTTGGCTATTATTTCATCGGGGTCTTTACCTTTCCCACCCTGTCTTATTTTTACATCTATTCCTTCTTCAAGTAACATACCTAAAGAACGTAGTGTGGCAATTTTGCCGGCTGTATCTTCATCGAAGAAAAGAATTACTTCTTTGGCATATCGTGAAATTAATTCAGCCTGATCGGTGGTTAGAGACGTACCGAGGCAGGCAACTGCGTTTTTTATCCCTGCCTTATAAAGTGAAAGGAAATCGAAATATCCTTCTACGAGTATAATTTTTTCCGTTTTTCTTATTTCTTCTTTTGCATGCCATAAACTGTAAAGATTTTTTCCTTTCTTATGAATTGGAGTGTCCGGAGAATTGAGATATTTAGGGCCTTTTTTACTCAACCTTCTACCTCCGAAACCTATGATTTTTCCAGAGGAAGAGAACAGCGGAAATAACAATCGCACGAAAAAAGTATCTTTTATTCTTCCATTGCTCTTTTTAACAAGTCCGCTTTTAATCAAATCTTCTATTTTAAATTCTTTTTTTGCCTTTGCTATAAAATTACTGCCGTAAGGCGCAAAACCCAATTGGAATTTCTCGATTGATTTTTTTTCGAATCCTCTTCTCTTTAGATAATCGAGTACTTTCCCGGATTTTAGAAGCTCTTTATGATAGAAATCTGCTGCAAAGTTGTGTATTGTGTATAGTATTTCGTTTTCACCTTTATATTGTCCGATTTCGATCCCGGCTTTTTCAGCTAAAATGCGCAATGCTTCAGTGAAAGGAACTTTTTCAAATTCCATGATAAAAGTAATTACATCTCCACTTTTTCCGCAGCCAAAGCAATGGAAGATGTTTAAGTCCGGAGAAACATAAAAAGAGGGAGTATCGTCTTTATGGAACGGGCAATTGGATACGTAATTTTTACCCGCTTTCTTCAAAGGGAGATATTCACCAATGAGGGTAGATATTTCTATCCTTTCTTTAATTTGATTTATA
>Ga0307431_1000259_pt1 | contig 38954 bp, 33 predicted proteins | sample SalMarWE160170MG_FD_202155 | JGI IMG/M metagenome (GOLD analysis project Ga0307431, IMG submission 202155) | Salt marsh sediment microbial communities from the Plum Island Ecosystem LTER, Massachusetts, United States - WE1603-170 | ecosystem: Environmental > Aquatic > Marine > Intertidal zone >...
CTAAAAGAACTATATACAGGAAAAAAGAAACCAATACTTGCGAGAAAAGCAGCGATATATTTATCTAAACGTTTAACAGGATTAACCAATAAAGAGATAGGGGAAGCATTTCAAATAACATATTCGGCAGTAAGTAAATCATCCGGGGATATGGAGAGAATAATGAAGGAAGAACGAAAAATAAGGAGAGATGTTGAAACAATCATTTCACATTTCAAGGTCTGACCCTATTAATGCTATTAATGCTATAGTATCGTTATCAGAGGTCCAACCTGCTACAGGTAAAAATTATAAAGATTTAAATTTATTCCACTATGGCAAAAAAAGTGCAGGTTGCATACTTTTCAGAAGCAAAGAAGATGAAGAAGCATTTTATGCGAACCTTAAAGACTTTGATCCGGAAGAAGATAACATTTATATAATGTTTACCGAATATGAATATTCCATTTTTTCAGCAGATAATACGCGGGTGTTTAATCCAAAAACCGACCTCGCCGGCCCAAACTGGGAATGGGAATAATACTAATGATGCTTAAAATCATGACTAATAACCTTTATAGTTGCTAATTATACTAGGTTTAGAGAAAGGATGGGAAGAGGATGCAATGATAAAAAAAGAAGTAAGTAAGCCCCCTGGTTTATTGTTTGGAAAGCCGTTGTAATATCAATATTAGTGTGTTTGATTACAGGATTAATATATGATAAGCATGGGTTGTTTACCGCTGATCGTTGAAACTGAAGGAGGTGTATAGAAATATGAAAATATATGTTATTATAATTCTATGTTTTGTTAGCTCTTGCCATCAATTATCGGCAAATGGAGATGAATCAAAAGGTTTAAATGTTGAATATCATGCGAAAATAATTGAAAAAATTCTTGATAAAGGTATAAGCACTAAAGAAGATGAACGAAAAATAAAAGAAGCCTATAAAACATTAATTGAGATGGGCATAGATAAGGCTATGAGAGCTATTGTTAGGAGCTGTTTGGCATCTACTGAGCTCAAAGATGAAGAAAAATTAAATTATTTATTCGGAATAGCATTAAAAGATGTATCAATTAATAGATCGTTGTTATATGATAAACTTCAGGAACATCTTAAAGGTAATGGATGTTCATCATATCTTTTAACTAAAATAGATAAACGAAGATATTTCGATGAGTTAATAAATGACATGCATACATATGATAATAAAGGTCCCTTTGATAGCCAAGGTTACGGACCTACATTACCAATTTTATGGGGATTAGCAGAATTACGAGACAAAAGAATTGTAGAATTCTTAAAAGAATACAAATCAAAAGGTATGAGAGAGGATTTAGCAATTGCAGAAGCTTATTGTCTGGTTAATTATGAATATGAGAAGAATCTTAATTTTATCCTCAATTCATTCGAAAAAAGCATAAAGGAACCTCCAGGCAGTTATCCGATTGAAGATTTTTTATATTTAATAGAAAAAATTGATAATCCGGAAGTTATTGATTTTCTGGAGAGAAATAGATATAACGGTTTACTTGTTGATTGTATAGAATACGACTTAGATAGTATTATAGCAAAATTAAAGAAAAATGAAGGACTAATTCAAAGACACCATATCAAAGTAACTTGTTCTTCTACTCTTATTGATAAAGATAATAAGCTTTTATATGATATAGATAATATTTTTGATGATGACGATAATACAGCTTGGGTTGAAGGGGCGGAAGGAGATGGTATAAGGGAATGGATTCAATTTGATTTTTATAAGGAATACAAAGTTGCCAGGATTGATATCATTTCAGGCTATTCCAAATCAAGGTCAATATTCAAAACCAATAATAGAATAAAAAATCTTGAGATATTATTGTCAGATGGGTCTACATTAAATTTGGATTTAAAAGATACGATGGATCGGCAACAGATCGAGATAGAACCTCATGTTACTAAGTCTATTAAATTTATTATTAAAGATGTATACAAAGGTTCTAAATATGAAGACACATGCATAAGTGAAATGAAATTATGGGGATCTGCTAAGGTAGGTTATTAACGGGGTCAGACCTTCTTTGAAAAGTGTCAAACACTTAGTTTGTTGAGTTTATAGTGTTCATAGAGTTCATTGGGTCACAAGCAAAACACATATTTTTTTATTTCTAGGGTTAAGTTTTTCTTTTTTTACCTCCTTTTTAAATTAACATTAAAATATCTCTGGATGACTTTTTTTCGGGACTGGGAAGTCCCTCCTACTGGTTTTAAGTTAAATAGTTGAGTAGAGGAATCGTTGAATAGTAAAAACAAAAATTGCATTCCCTATATATTCCACATGAGAGATAAGGTTACGGGTTTCGTGTTAGTATATTTGGGGTCAAATCTCTATATTTGGGCAACACGCCCTCGACACTTGACAATTCAGTTAAGTAATAATGCTATTTATTATTTTTGCGGGAATTGACAAATCAACCGTTTAGGTTTATAATAAAATAAATGAGGAAAAAATGAAAGAGAAACATATAGAGTTAGAAATACCGGAAGATATAGCTTTTTCTTTGGAGAAAGAAGGCAAATCCGAGGATATAGTAAAAGAGATAAAAAAATCGATTGCGGTTAACATGTTCCAGAGAAAAGTAATATCTTTAGGGAAGGCAGCCGAGTTAGCAGGGATGAGCAGGGTAGAGTTCATAGGACTTTTAAAAGAATATAATATTCCTGCTTACGAGTATAGAGAAAAGGATTACAAAACAGATAAAAAAAGTGTAAAAAATTTCTCCTGAAGCAATTGAAAAAGAAGCGATTGCGTGTTGTAGCAGATAGCAGTTGTCTGATTGCGTTATCACAAATAAGTCAATTTAAATTACTAAAGGAACTATTCGGTAAAGTATTTATCCCTGAAGCTGTTTATAGAGAAGTTGTAGTAAAAGGTAAAAAAGAGCCTGGCTCAAAGGAAACAAAAGAAGCAATTAGAGATGGTTGGATTAAAAGAGAATCTATTAAAGATAAAGTTCCTGTTAATGTGTTATCCATTACATTGGGAAGTGGAGAATCTGAAGTAATATTTCTTTGTAAGGAATTAAAAGCCGATTTAGCATTAATAGATGAAAAAACAGCAAGAGATATTGCCGGACTTATGGATGTTGATACCATGGGGACCATTGGTATTATATGTTTAGCAATCGAAAAAGGATTCAAGCTTAACAAGAGAGGATTATTGGAACTGTTAATAGAAAAAGGTTTTAGGATAAGCGATAAGCTTTGCAGGGATATATTAACAGGCGATGATAAATAAGGTGTATATTAACTGTGTTAGATCGAATTTAAAGGGAAGATAGTGTTGAGTTTATAAAATTGCTTTGTGTAAGCTCAGTATGTCGACGAATCCGCAATGACGTTTTTTCGGGACTGGGAAGTCCCTCCTACATTTACTCTAGTAGATGGTTAAATTAGAAAATAGTAAAATAGTTTTTTCTTTGTGCCTTAGTGTCTTTGTGCCAATATTTGGATTTAAGGTTTGGGGGTTAGGATTTAGTAAAAAAAACAAAAAAATCTGAGTAAATCTGCGTTCATCTGCGTCCTAGTTCTGTTTTTCAATTTTCAATTTACAATTTCCAAATTGCAATTTACAATTAGACACTGTAAAGTGCTATGCTTCTCTGTGTCTCCATGTGAGATTGTTTTTTGAGTGTTATGTTCGCGATTGCCGAACTCGATGGACATCTTGACTTGAAGGCGAAATACATTTATGTTAATGGTATGTTAGTGGGGAAGATAGATGCTAACGGAGAACTTTTTTAATTTTTAAAAGTCTCTCTTGACATAACAATGAAATTTATGTAACTTACTAATAATTATGAAAAACAGAAAAAGTAAGGAGGTAGACTATGAATTGGCAAGATTATATCACAGTTAATCCAAATATTTGTCATGGGCAGGCTTGTATAAAGGGTACTCGAGTTATGGTATCCGTTGTCCTGGATAATTTGGCTGCCGGTCTTACTCCTGATGAGTTCATTCAAAGTTATCCGGGGCTAACTCACGATGCAATTCAAGCTGCCATCACATACGCGGATAGTTGAAGAAAATAACATAAGAATTAGGAGTTAATGTATAATTAGTGGCTATGTTAGTGGTGTGGTTACGGGTTATGGGTTTAGAGTTTCGAGTTAAAAAAACTTTGTGTGCTCCGTGTTCTTTGCGTGAGAATATGTGATGTTGGGGATAAACAAAATAAAAATCTTTGGGTACTTTGTGGTAATTTTTTTGTTGGAGATAACCCCAACGCTACTTCCTATTGACTTTTTGTTTTATAAGATTATTTTTATTTAAAGGAGAAAAAATGCAAAGATTAAAGAAAGTAAAAGCCCGATATGAAAATTCTACATTAAAAACAAAAGAACCTCTTCAGCTTAAAGAAGGAGAGGAAGTAGAAGTAATTATTATTCCAAAATTCTCGAAATTCAAGGGAATATTAGAGAATTTAAATATAGATAGTGTTTCTCTTCAGCATAAGACAAAAGAATATTGGACCAAATAAATGGTCCTAATAGATACAAATATTTTTCTCGAAGTTTTTCTTAACCAGGATAAAGCCGAAGATTGTTTAAGATTACTTGAGAAAGTCGAAAATGGTGATATCGAAGCTTTTATTACTGATTTTTCTGTTCATTCCATAGGAATTATCATCAGTAAAGAAAAGGGAAATTTTTTGCTTTCTGAAATATTTTCTTCTCTTTCTTCTTTTGAGGGATTAACTCTCGTCAATGCTTCTTTTGAGGAACAAACTTCTATTGCTATACTCGCAAATCAAACGAAGCTTGATTTCGATGACGCATACCAACTTTACTTTTGTAAGAAGTACAATGTTCCTATTGTAAGTTTCGATAAAGATTTTGATGGGTTTATAGAGAAAAAAGACCCTAAGACATTACTTTAAATAAGTATTTTTTCTTTGGTTGTATAGTAGTATTTTTAGACGGTTTAAAAAAATCTGTGTACTTTGTGGTTAATTTTTAGGATTTGGGGTTTGGGATTTAATAAAAACAACAAAAAACTTTGTGTCTTAGTGTCTTTGTGTGAGATTTAGTTTATTGAGTTCGTAGAGTTTATTGGGTTTGTTGGGTTGGGTTTTAAATAACAAAATATATTTTTTTCTTTTCCGCTCTGTGATCTCTGTGTTTTCTTTGTTTTCTCTGTGTCCTCTATGGTAATTTTTTGGGAGGGTGTGGATGGGTTTTAAACAACATAATTTTTCTTTGTGTCTCTGTGTCTTTGTGTGATTATAGTTTCGGGTTTCGAGTTGAAATTTGGATACCAGATACCAGGTTCCGGGTTACAGAATAAAACAATAAAAATCTTGTGCAATTTGCGGTTTCTTTTTTCAAAAAAAATCTTGAATAAATTTCAAAATAATGCATATTATATATGAAAGGAGGAAAAATATGGATTTTAAAATCTACTTAGTATGGTTTATTTTTGCGGCAGTTTTTATCATCGGGGAGATTTTTACAGCCGGATTCTTTCTGGCATGTTTTGGCGTCGGAGCTATAGTTGCAGGAGTTCTTGCTCTCATCGGAGCAAATGCTATATGGCAATGGGTTGGGTTTGTTGTTGTTTCAGGAATTCTTTTTGCCGTATCGAGGAAATTCGCGGAGAGGTTTAGTAGGAAGCAGCCTCCGGGTATTGGCGCGGATCGCCTTATTAGTAAGGAAGGAATAGTACTCGAGGAAATCGATAATATGGAAAATGAAGGCAGCGTTAGAATAGATAAAGAGATTTGGAGAGCAGATAGCGAAAACGGAGAGATAATAAAAAAGGGTGATAGAGTGGTAGTGGTTAAACTCGATGGAACACATGTAGTTGTAAAAATCAAAGAGGAGGTAAAGTAAAATGTTGTTTTTGTATATTATTATAGGTGTTGTGCTTTTTATTATCGCGGCAAACGGGATAAAAATTGTGCGTCCCTGGGAGAAAGGACTTATTGAACGATTAGGAAAATATCAACGAACAGCCGACAGCGGACTTACAATTATTTTCCCGATGGTTGAAAAAATGCAAAAGGTCGATATGCGCGAGCAGGTTGTAGATGTGCCCCCGCAGGCTGTTATTACAAAAGATAATGTGGCTGTCGACGTCGATGCTGTGGTTTATTACGAAGTTACAGATCCGATTAAGGTTACTTATAATGTTGCGAATTTCTATCTCGCGGCAACTAAATTGGCTCAGACAAATCTTAGGAACTTGATTGGTGATCTGGCTCTTGACGAGTCTCTTACTTCAAGAGAGGTAATAAATACTAAGCTAAGGCAGATTCTGGATGACGCCACAGATAAGTGGGGGACGAAAGTTACAAGGGTAGAACTTCAGAGAATAGAACCGCCGTCGGATGTTACGGAGGCGATGCACCGTCAAATGAAGGCGGAGAGAGATAGAAGAGCTATGATTCTTGAGGCTGAAGGGGCAAAAAAGTCTGCTATCTTGAAATCCGAAGGACAGGCAGAAGCAATCAAAAAAGTCGCGGATGCGGATAAATACAAAAAAATTGCAATCGCGCAGGGTGAAGCGGATGCCATTACAAACGTTTACAGAGCAATCCATAAGGGAAATCCTACAAACGATCTTATAGCGATAAAATATCTCGAAGCGCTGCAGTCTATAGCCAATGGAAAGGCATCAAAAGTATTTCTTCCGTACGAAGCGTCGGGAGTTCTTGGAAGTATAGGCGGAATCGCTGAACTTATGAAAGAAAAGATTTCATCCACTAAGAAAAAAATCAGCGAAGACATCGGAGAGAAAAGTTAAAAGATCTTAAGGATTCAAGGTTTCAAAGCGGACAGAGCTTAACTCTGTCCGCTTTCTTATTTCTAAGCATTAGTGGCGTGGTGGTTAATTTCCCGCCCTTCATCTATTGAGGGTAAACCCCAACGACACGTATCGGTAAATTAGTCAATTAGTAAAGCTTAAAAAGCTCTCAGCTTACAGCTGACAGCTCACAGCTGACAGCAAGGCTAGTCTTTAGGATTAAGAATTTTGAATTATAAATTTTGAGTTTTGAATTAAAAACAACAAAAACTTTGCGTCTTAGTGTCTTCGTGGCAAATTTACGCCTATGTAACAAAATTTTTACAAATGAAAAATTTTAGCGTTCTGCGAAATAAAATTGCAGTTTGCAAAACGATTTTACTTTTATCTTATTGCTATTCAATGCCTTATATTTTGGAACGGTACTTGTATATAATATAAATGGTTCTTTGATAATTTAGCGGACGTTCCAAAGTGGTTAAAAAAATGCTTTAAACCTAAAGGAGGTTTATTATGCGCAAACTTATATATGTAATGTTATTGGTAGTACCAGTTTTAGTTTTTGCCGGTGTTGGTATTGGTTCGGCGGATGATGCAGCGGATTTTGAGTTTATTTTACCCTCTGTTGTCGCGGTTTTTTTGAGTGACGCGGCTATCACCTGGGATTTCAATGATATAGGACCTACGGTTAATTCGAACAATCCTGAATTTCCTCCCGCAGATGTATCAGATTTTCCTCTATACTATGAACCTTCCAGCCCGAGCGCGCGTCCTTATCAAACGGTTGATTATCTCGTTATGTTTGCCGCCGCTGATGTTGATTGGAACTTGACCGTGGTTGGAGACGGAGATCCGAATCCCGCTTGCGGAATTACTATCGATGAGATCGAGTACGCGGCTAATCCCCCAGTAAGTTGGACCGCATTCAGCACAACTGTGGCAGAAATTGCCAGTGGAACGGGAGTTACAGGTGGATGGGCTTCGTTGGAACAGAACTATAGAGTAGAAATCGACGGCGATGAAGTTAATGGGGGAGCGAGTTCGACCTGCACAATAACCTACACCATCCAAACTTTATAATGAGAACCACTTAGAACTGACGTTCTGCTAAGGAGAAAGGGGTGCCAATGAGGCGCCCCTTCTCTTTTCTTGTAATAGCTTGACAATAGAATGGTTTATTTTTATATTATAAAATAAAAGGAGGGTCAAAAATGATATGGTTTTTATTTTTCTTAATACCGGGTCAACATTCCTCCGTAGAGGTCGGTTTTGTCAATCAGCAGGTTCTCTCTATGGATATCAGTGCAAAAGAGATAGACGTAGGTTTTTTGGACGCTGACGCATCGCCTATCGAGTTTCCGGGAGTTATCCAGGGGACTATACACGCCAACACTGAGTGGGTTTTGTTGTGTTCCGCGAAAGGGGATTTTATATCCAATTCCGGGGGTATGATCCCAATCGAGCGGTTAGCGTGGAGAATAGATGGAGAGGAATGGGTTGCTTTCGAAATGGGGGAGATGAAGCTTCTTGAAGGTCTTCCCACGGAGGAAAGCGGAAAATCTTTTTCTATAGATTTAAGACTGGATTTAAAATGGAAAGATAACGCGGGGGATTTTCTTACAAATATCGATTTTACATTAATGAAGAAGTAGGAGGATTTACTAAATGTTACATTTGATAATATCTGTATCGTTACTTGTATCTCCTTTGAGAATGGAAGTTAGTTCTTATCCGGGAATAGTTACCAGAGAAGTAACCGTGAAGAACGGAGATGCTTATAACGAGGCGATAGTTTCTGTTTATTGTAAAGATTGGGATTTAGATGAAGATGGAAAGATACAATATCATGATATAGGTTCTCTCGATGGTTCATGTTCCGAATGGATGACGATAAATCCCGCGGAATTCACTCTGGGTCCGGGAGAAATGAAGGAAATAAGAATCACTTTGGATATTCCTCCCGAAAGTAAAGGAGGATACTGGAGTGTAGTCTTTTTTGAAGGGAAACCACCTGAGGAAGAAGAGTGGACTCCACTTGTGCAGTTAGCAGGCAGGGTGGGAATAACTACATATTTAGAAGTAGCCGGTACAGCGTTTAAGGAAGCGGAGATAAAGGGAATGAAGGTGAAAAAGGACGGGATCTTGAATTTAGAGGTAGAGAATAAGTGCAATATGTGGTTGAGACCTTCGGTTAAATACTGGGTAAAAAGGGGAGAGGAGGAAGTATATAGAGATTCGGTATCCGGATCGGTAATATTGCCCGGTAAGGGACGCGAGTACACAATAGAGATTAAAGATATAAAGATCGGGAAGGGTGATGAGATAGTTGCAAGTGTGGACTACGGCGGGGATAAGATACTGGAGGGTGTTAAAAAGGTCGAGTGATTAAAAGATAATGATTTTATTTTTATTGTCATTTCAATATTATACGAATGTATATCATAATATATATCAATATGATGAAAATTCTTATTCTGTTACTAATTCTTTATTAGATGCAAGAAGTGATCAGTGGAACGCTAATATCCTTTTTATGAAGTATAGAGAAGTTTTTGGAGTAAAAAGATTTCAGGTCAGGTACGATTCTATTTCTTTTAGTGAAAGTAACAATAATTATCATGTGGTTTTGGGTGATATGAATTATTTAAGGGGAATAGAGGTAGGTTATGGTTATCCTTTAGCAGATTATCAGTTTAATTTAAGGGTAGGAAAGATGAGAGATTTGTATGCCCACGTTTTTCCTTCTTTTACGCGCAATAACTTTTTTTCCGAGATGGAGCTTTTTATTCCCAATCACAAATTCACGCTTAACTCCCGGTGGGATAGTGATAGGGTTTCTAATATGTTAGGTGATGAATTCGATATAGATTTAGGAGATTTAGTGATTTTAAATGATTTAAAAATTGGTTACTTGGAAAGAACGGAATTTGCCGTTAATGAAGATATTATTTATAGAAAAAAGCTTTTTTCCATGCGGTCTTTTTTAAGATATTACAGTGAAGGTTTTGTATCAAAAGAGGGTATCGAGTATATAGGAGGAAGGTTTAATTGGGGAATAAATCCATCATACAGTCTTCCCAACGGCTTGAATGTTTTTTCCGGTTTTTACCAGACAGGGCGGCTGGATAGGAGATTACGAAACCAGGTTCTCGATGGTTTTTCTTACCGTTTTCCTATTAATCTTTCGGTCAATTTTACCAATAGTATAGATTGGGGCGGAGATAGAGATGGTGGTTATCGGAATTATTTAAGTCTTAGTTATTATCTGTATAATAGGGGGAAGCTCAATTTTAGATATCGTAACAGTTATTTTGATAGAAAGGATGAGAGTCTTGAATTGGAAGGTATTTTAAACCTTCCTCATTCTAATGTTTTGGAAACTGCTGTTTCCAGATCGGGAAATTATGGGTGGGAATATTCTTTGGGAGCAATTCTTAAAATGGGTTCATCTCTTTCCGGGAATTTTAGATTAAGGCATATGCCTGAACAGGAAAGATTAAATTATAATGCTTTTCTTTCTTTTGGTAGCAGCGGTGGATTGTCAAGTAGGGTGGGTGTTTCGGGTAACACTACGAGTGAGTCAAAAGTTTATACCTTTAAGATTATTAAAAGAGGCTCTATCGAAGAAGTCGGTTTTGGAGCGGTAACCGGGTATATATGGCATGATGAGAATGGTGATGGTAGAAGGCAGAGCACTGAGCCTCCGCTCGAGGATATAAAAGTCATTCTGGACGGAGACAAGGAAATTGGTGTAAACAGGAAAGGGCAATACAGATTTGTTCCTGTTCCTAAGGGTGCGCATACTGTCAGGCTCGATATAAAAGGGGTTCCGGCTTTTCTGGGGGGCGATAGTTTAGTTAAAAAAGTGAATACCGGATTGATAGATTTCCAGGAAGTAAATTTTCCTATTTTTAGCCTTTCTTCTATTAGAGGAGTTGTTTATTATGATAACAATCATAATTTTAAGAAAGATCCGGATGAGAAAGGTGTCGCGAATATTAAAGTTAGTATAGTTAGGGGTGATTACTCCAGGCATACCTATACAAACTTTTTCGGGGAGTATTCGATTAATAACATAGTTCCCGGGGATTATACGGTCCAGGCTTCCCGTTTTCCTCCGGGATATGATTTAAGTCCTAGAGGATTTGTTTTATATCTTCAGTTAACCGGCGGAATGAAAAGGGAAAAGCTTAATTTTGGGATAGCAAAGCCGGTTAAAAAGATTGAGAGGAAAGAATTTTAAAATAGCGGAGGTTATAATGAAAAGAATGTTTTATTTGTTTTTACTCGTGCCCTTTGCGATATACGCGGTTTCTACAACGGCTGTAGGGGGCGATAAAGCCACCGCGTTGGTTCCCGTGCCGATGGGAATAGTCGATATGGTTTGGATAAATGTGCAGACTAATACAGTCAGCTGGGATTTCAACAGGGTCGATAGGAATGATAATAATCCGGCTTTCCCTCCGGTCTCTTTTCCTGAGTACTATGAACCCAGTAAACCTAATACTCGATACTATCAGAGGATAAGGTACAGGGTTAGAGGGATTCTCTGGCCGGCAAATGATTGGGAGGTTAGTATTGTGGGCGCGGGAGATCCTTCCCCTGCTTGTGGGATTTTACTTTCCGATATAGAATATGGGGACGGAGCCGCTGGGGTCTGGTCTCCGATTAGTACCGTACCGCGGGTTCTCGCGAGCGGAAGCGGTGATATCGGTTGGCAGAACTTATATCAGGATTATAGAGTTAAATTGGATGGGGATGAGACGAGTACGGAAGGTTCGAGCACTGAAATAATATATATTATACAGATTCTATAATTAATACCGTTACGGCCCCACGGCTTAAATGTTCCAACCGACTGGCGTGAATTTTACAATTCTCTTTTTCCCCGTTGACATATTTATAAATCCAAGTAAAATAGAAAGTCTTTTTTGGTTAAAATTAATAAAATTCGATTCCGGTAAGGAGGTTTCGTTGGCTTTATTAAAACCTTTTAGAGCTTTTAGACCAAAAGTAGAATACGCGAAGAAAGTTTCATCTCCGCCCTATGACGTGCTTTCGAGAGAAGAAGCAAAGGCTTTGGCGGATAAGAATCCTTTGTGTTTCTTGCATGTCGTTAATGCTGAAATCGATTTTTCTTCTGATATTAGCATTTATGATGATAGAGTTTACCGGAAGAGTAAAGAGAACTTTGAATGGTTAATCAAAGAAGGCTATCTTATCGAAGAGGATACCCCTTCTTTTTACCTCTATGAAGAGGATGAAAACGGTCATAGTCAAACCGGTCTTGTATGTCTTGCTTCGGTCGATGAATATGACAATGGGCAAATTCTTACGCATGAATCTACAAGGAAGTTGAAAGTTGATGATAGAACGAAACATATAAGAACGGTTGGTGCGCATACCGGTCCTATTTTTCTCGCTTATTATGATACAGAAAAAACAGAAGATATATATAGTGTCTTTAATAAAGTTAAGAATAGAGTCCCGCTTTATAAGTTCAAAACAGGTGATAATGTTTTTCACACAATTTGGAAGGTAGGTGATGCCGGGACTATAAAAAAATTCCAGGAAATTTTAAGCAGAGTTGAAACTCTTTATATAGCCGACGGTCATCATCGCAGTGAGTCGGCTTCAAATATACGAGTAGAGAAAAGAAAACAAAATCCAAATCATAATGGTTCTGAGGAATACAATTTTTTCCCTGTTGTGGTTTTTCCTCACACCGAATTAAAGATTATGGCATATAACAGGGTAGTTGAGGATCTCAATTCACTTTCTAAAGAGGAATTTTTCGATAAAGTAAAGGAATTTTTTACTATCGAGAGTCTCGAAGGCAGATATGATCCGGATACCTATCATAATTTTGGTATGTATATCGATGGGAAGTGGTATCATCTTAAAGCCAGAGAAGGTACATTCTCGCCTGATGATCCTTATTGTTCGCTCGACGTTTCTGTTCTTCAGGAAAATCTGTTAGATTCTATTTTAGGAATAAAGAATCCCAAAGAAGATGAACGAATCGATTTTGTGGGAGGAATAAGAGGATTAAAAGAATTAGAAAGGTTGGTCGATTCGGGAAAATTTAAAGTAGCGTTTTCCATGTATCCTACACAAATGGAACAGCTTATCAAAATTTCCGATGATGGTAATAAAATGCCCCCGAAGTCTACATGGTTCGAACCGAAACTAAAATCAGGATTGTTTATACATAGAATATAGGTTTAGCCGCATATGAACGCAGATTTTCAGTATTTGCATTTTCCAGCCCAATCCTTAGGATTATTTAGTAACAAATTAATATGGATTTACCCAGGTTTTAAAGATTTGTTTTTTTATTTAAAAAAAGAAGATAATGTGTGATGGGCTTTGTGTTCTTTACGTCTTTGTGTGAGAATATTTTTTTGGGGGAGGGGATTCTGTATTCTGACTTCTGGCTTCTGATTTCTCAATATAATCTTCGAGCCTTTGTGACTTAGTGGTTTAATCCAATTATTATGTTTTTTCTTATACTTTCTTTTTATCCTTCTGAGATTCCTGTAATTGCTGAAGGACAACCTATTGTGAGAGGAATTTATCTGGCTCCAGGAGTTTTTTATTCCAAACATAAATTAGATGATTTTTTTAAGATGGTAAATTTAGGGCTCGTTAATGCCGCGGTTCTCGATGTGAAGGACGAGAGAGGAAAAATTTTGTTTTCTCTTTATAAAGAATTTATTAGTAAGGCTAAAAATAGAGATATATATTTGATTGCCAGGCAATGTGTTTTTAAGGATGAAGCACTTGCTTTTAAAAATATGGGAGCGCTGGCTTTAAAAGAATTTTCAGGCAAAATCTGGTTTCAGGATAAATGCGGCTATTGGGTCGACCCTTCTCTTTCGGAGGTCAGAAAGTATAATGTGGAAATTATGAACAGGGCTTTTGAAGCCGGATTCGATGAAGTGCAATTCGACTATATACGTTATCCTTCCGGAAATAAACCGTATAAGAACTGGCAGGACAAATTGGATAATATTGTTAAATTTCTGGATATGGTAAAAGAAAATAAGCCTCCTGAAAAGAGGATTTCACTTACTTTTTATGGTTATACTGTGTGGGCTAATGTTCTGGCGAAAGAAGGGCAAAATTTTGAAAAGATGGCTGAGAGAGTCGACGCGGTTTATCCGATGTTGTATCCTTCACATTTTCATGATAATTTTATGAAGGATTCTACCAAGGAATCGAGAACCTATGCTCTGATTTTTAAATCGGTCGAAAAAGCGCGCGAGAGATTACCGGAAAACAGGACAGATATAATCCCTTATCTGCAGGCTTTTACCTGGAGAAGGTCTAAACTTGGCAAGAAGTACGTTTATAATCAGTTAAAAGGAGCTTCGGATGCTCGTTCGGATGGGTTTATATTTTGGAATGCGGGTGGTGATTATAGTTTGGGTTATGAAGAATTAATAGAGTTCGATCTTCAATTTTTCAAAAACAAGTTGATTTATCGTTTATTTCAGGAAAATGACAGTAAAAGAAATAAAGAAAATTCTGGGTGATAAATACTTAAGTAAATCTCGTGGGCAAAGCCTACTGCTCGATGAAAACATTGCCCGGAAAATTTCAGAACTAATTTTTTTTAGTCGCTACAAGAAAATTCTTGAGATAGGGCCGGGTCTCGGAATAATAACAAGATATTTTTTAGAAGGAGATTTCGAGGTTATCGCTATTGAAATAGACAAAGATTTCTATGATTATTTAAAGAATATTGGTGTGAACGTTATCTGCGAAGATTTTCTTAAAGTCGGAATAGATTCTTCCTTTCCGGAAGTTGCGGTGGGCGCGCTGCCTTTTTCGGTTTCTGTCCCGATATTGAACAAGATTAAAGATAATAGAAACAAAATAAAAGAATGGGTTTTTGTACTCCAGAGAGAAGTTGCCGAAAGGTTTACGGCAAGCCCTTCAACAAAGGCATATTCTTCGCTTTCTGTATTATTTAATATTTTATACGATATCAGAATCGAATTCGACATTAAATCCGAATCTTTTTTTCCGAAACCCGATGTGATTTCAACTGTTATAAAAGGGGTTTTGAAAGAAAAACCGGTAATTGAAGTTGATAAAAATTTCGAGGAATTTTTAAGGAATATTTTTCGCTTTAGAAGAAAGATACTTAGGAATAATCTCTTTGATTATGATATCAGAGAAGTTTCTCTCGATATAAAAAGGAGAGCTGAAACTCTTGAAATAGATGAAATTGTTCAGCTTTATCGTGAATGTATGGCAGGTTCGTAGCTGGTGAAATAAGGAATCCTTTAAATCCGTATTTTATCCTATGTAATTGATTTCTTGAATCAGTTGAATAGTTAAATTGTTGAATGGTTGAATAGTAAAAATAGATAAAAAATCTTGTGATAATCCGTGAAATCTCGTGGTTAGAATTGGGGTTGGGTGGTGTGGATTAAAATCTTGATTTTTATTATATTTTTGTTATATTCAATAGACATATTTTTTCAACTTATCCATTTTTAAAAAGGATAAGTTTATAGTTTTAATATAGCAATTGATGTTAGTTAAGGAGGTTTTTTGTTAGATATTAAGAGGGTGTTTTTTAGTGTTTTTTGTATATTTGTTTTTTTCTTCGCTTTTGTAGTTTTTGCAGGGGTTGTAGAAAAAGAAATAACTTTTAACAGGGGAGATATTTCATTTTCTAAGATAGAGGGATACGATGTAGTGAAACTCGAGAGTTGTGGTTCGACAACTATTGATTTAGGTTCACCACAACTTCCCAGGGCATCTTTTTCTCTTTTAATACCTCAGGGTGCGGAAGTTACTAGTGTGGAAATCGTTTCGGTAGACAAAGAGGAAATAACCGGTGAATATGATATATACCCTACGCAGCATCCTCAGCCGTTTTTAAAAGGTAAAGCTTTCCCTTTTGTGGATCAAAACAAGGATATTTACGCTAAAACTACTTTTTATCCCGAAACAATCATTGAAAATCCAAATACAGGGTCGATGGGTGGTTATAGACTTGCCAGTTTACTTGTTTATCCGCTGCAATATATCCCATCTGAAAAGAAATTAATTTTTTATTCCCATATAAAGTTTAGGGTTAATTATGAAGAAAATTTACGTTCATTAAAGACGAAGACAGAGAAGCAAAACAAAATATTCAAAGAAAGAGTTAAAAATCTGATTCTTAATCCCGAAGATATAGAGTTTTCCGAACCTTCTATCGGATTAAGCGGAAGTTTAGCTTTACCCGAGGATAATATAGAATATGTAATAATAACAGTAGATTCTTTTGCATCGGCTTTTCAGGAACTCGCGGATTGGAAAACAAAGAAGGGTGTTCCCGCGGAAGTGGTAACTCTCGATTATATTTACTCTAATTACACAGGAGCGGATAACGCGGAGAGAGTAAGGAATTTTCTTAAGGACGCGAATTCTTCATGGGGAACCATCTGGGTACTTCTCGGAGGTCAATGTGACTATGAATGGGGGCAGGAGATAGTTCCGAGAAGAAATGTCTGGTATAAAAACACATACTTAGGATATTATCCTGATGAAGATACAATTCCTTCAGACCTTTATTTTTCAGACCTTGATGGTGACTGGAACGCTGACGGAGATAATATATACGGAGAATCCACCGATGAGGTTGATTTATATTCGGATGTATTTGTAGGAAGAGCTCCTGTCCGAACTGTTGGCCAGGTAGAGATTTTTGTAAATAAGGTTCTCACATACGAAAAAAATCCTCCTTTAGGTTATCAAAAGAAAATATTACTTCCCACGGCTATTCTATGGAGTTATTATGATGAACAACTTTCACAGGAAGCGATAGCCAATATAGTGCCCGGAGATTGGCAGGTTTCGAGAATGTACGAAAGAGACGGAAATTTAACCGGGGCGGCTTTTATCGATTCGATGCTCTCAGGCTTCGGTTTTGCTCATCTTGTTGGGCATGGAGATGAACATGGTATTTATACTTATTATGCCGATGCGTATTTCGATTCCGATGATCTGGATGCTCTGGATAATGGCGATTTACTAGGTATTCATAATTCTATAGGTTGTATGTGCGGTGCTATCGATTATATCTCTTACGGTGATTGTTTTGCGGAGCATTATTTGACTCCTTCAACGGGAGGCAGTTATTCTATTATGAATTCGAGATACGGTTGGGGAAGCCCTCCGTCCATGGGTCCTTCCGAGCATATAGATACCTGTTTTTATCATGAAATATTTAAGGAGGATTATAATTACCATGATCATATAGGTGTTGCCCACGCTTTTTCGAAGGACGGGTACGTTTCAGAGGTAAGCTGGGGTGGTGTTTGGGCATGGTGTATTTATGAATTAAATCTATTCGGAGACCCTGAAATGCCTCTCTGGACAGATACTCCCGAAGAATTGATGGTTACTCATGATCCGGTAATACCTATTGGAGTAAGCAGTTTTAGCGTTAGTGTTACAGATGGTATTTCGGGGGTAGAAGGTGCTCTTGTTTGTTTATATAAAGAAGGAGAAGTGTACGCGAGGGGATACACCGATGCGTTTGGGGATATTAATTTAACCCTTTCTCCGGGACTTAATACCCTTGGGATTATGTACTGTACAGTTACTAAAAACAATTATATTCCTTATGAAGAAGATGTAGATGTTATTTCTCCTTCGAGCGCATGGGTTGTATTTGAACAATATACGGTGATGGATGGAACGGGAAATAACGATGGTAATGTCGATCCCGGTGAAAGTATTGGGTTGCCTTTAACTGTGCATAATGTAGGTCTCGAGGACGCGATTAATGTTACAGGAACTATTCGTACGAGAGACCCTTATGTTACCTTAGTAGATTCTACTGACAGTTTTGGTGATGTGTCAGCCGGTGAACTTGCGATTAGTTTAGAAGATTTTAATTTCGATGTATTATCAGAATGCCCGGCAAATCATTCTATTAATTTTGAGCTTATTACAAATGATATAGACGATAATACTTGGAATAGTCATTTTACCGTACCTATATTCACACCTGATATATCACTTAACCCGGATACTTTAGATTTCGATACTGTATTCATAGGCTATCCCGATACTTTGGCCCTTCAGGTTAATAACATCGGTACAGATACTTTGATTATCAATAATATCACATCAGACAATATCGATTATTCTGCCGATATTTCTGATTTTAATGTACCTCCGGGTGAGACTCAGACGGTTGGAGTTATTTTTTCTCCGGCTGCTGAGGTTATATCGACGGGAAATCTCACTATAGAATGTAACGACTTAAACGAACCTATCTTAACAGTTTTCTTGCAGGGTGAAGGATTGGAACCCCCGGATATTATGGTTACACCCGATTCCTTAAGCGATAGCTTGTTTTCCGGTGAAACATCTGCTGATACTTTTACCATCCGTAATACAGGTTTAAGTGACCTGTTTTTTGATGTTAAAATTGATATTAAAGAAACATTATTATCGGAACAAAAAAATAAAAGCGAAAAAATAAAAAAACAAAGTAAAAATTTAAATTTGTTAACTCCTAAAACGTCTTCGGTTTTGGAACCCTGTGAAACAGCCGGAGAAATACTTGATTTCACTATCGAAAACCCAAAGAAATTGTTTTCTCCCAGGATGTTCGTGGACGATTTTGAAGATGGTGATTATAATGGCTGGTTAGAAGCGGGGAGTGGGGTAAAAGAAGTTACCAGTACTACAGCGGCTAAGGGAACATATAGCTATCATGAATCTTCTTCTCCTTCTTCACATTATAACGGGATATATCAGGAATTTGATTCGATTCAACCCGGTTATATTAGTTTCTATATACGTTCCGGGTCTACTACAACGTCTGACGCGTACTGTGTTTTTAGAAATAGCGTGGGTGAGAATTTAATATGGTTTTTTGCCAGCCAATATGGTTATCTTTATGTGAATGGTGATGTGGGAGGAGATGACAGTTATTTTTATACCGCTCTGACATGGTATCATATAGAGTTTAAAAATATTGATTTTACAACTAAAACTTTTGATTACTACATTAATGAGGAATTGATTAAAGAGGGAATTCCTTTTCGATATGCAGAGTATGTGGAAGAGATTTCTCGAGTTGATATTTACAATTTTACTTCGGGGTCAGAAGCCTGGTGGGATGAGTTCTTTTTTGCTGTGGATGAATTTTGCTGGGTTGATGTTAGTATCTATTCAGATACTATTTCGCCGGGTTTTGGTAATTTAGTTGAAGTGATTTTCGATGCAAAGGGTCTCTATGGTGGCGATTACTTTGCGGATATTATTGTTAACAGTAATGATCCCGATGAATCGGAGATTCTCCTTTCCGCGCATTTGAATGTTACGGGCATTCCGGATATTTTTGTTCCGGAAGATACGCTGGATTATGGTATTGTTTTCGCCGGGTATTCAAAAGTCGATACTTTAGATGTTTATAATCAAGGTACGGATTCATTGACAGTTTACAATATTGTTGTCGACAATCTCGATTTTACTCTTGATTTTACTAATTTTAAGCTTGGTCCCGGAGAAATTCAAGGAATACCTATAACTTTTACACCGGGTTCGTTGGGTCCAGAAATGGGGACTTTAACAATTGTTTCGGATGACCCGGATGAACCGTTTTTTGAGATATTCCTAAAGGGAGAATGTTGGGAACCCCCGGATATTTCGGTTAACCCAGATTCCTTGAGCGATAGTTTAATAACCGGGGAAAAATCGATTCATACTTTAACGATTTCTAATACAGGAGAAAGTTATCTGAGCTTTGATATCTTTATGGAGAGTTTGACTCCGAGTTTGAAATCCCAGAATATTAGTTTTGAAATTAAAGATTTCGCGGATAGTAAACCATTAGAGACGGATGAAAATTCTGGGACTTTTAATGGTTTTAAAGCAGAGTTTTCTAAGAGGGTTTACAAAAGTAATCTCCCTATGGCGCTTTTTGAAAATGTTCTTGTTATGGAAAGAGGTCCGGGTCCATTTTATTACGATTCAGCTTTGGCTAATCTTAGTTTTTCCAGAACACTGGTAACCAGTTGGGATGAATTGCAGGTGGAATTAGAGAGTGGAATCCCCTGGGAGTTGGTTATTGTGAATTCTTATGGTAATATACCTTCTGAAGAAATACTTGATTCGCTTGATATTTATCAGTCAAATGGTGGTTTTTTAATATACGCTGACTGGGCCATTTACGAGTATCTTTCGCATTCTTTGCTTACGAGTTTAGGAATAAGTTTTGTTTTGGATTTTACGGAACCTTTAAACTTTTTTGCCGTCACCTCTGAACATTCAATTTTTAATAATCCGAATAATATTGAAAACTTATATTGGACAGATGACCAATATAACAGAGATGGTGAAATTGTAGATATTCTTTCTGGCGCGAGTCAACTGGCTTTTTTTGAAGGGTTTCCTAATAATGGAGCTATAGTGCTTAATGCTGAGAGAAACTGTATTTTCAATGCTTTTCAATCGATGAACTTTAACGCTGACGATGATGATGATGGTAAGCTTGATATCGTTGAACTAATAGAGAATGAAATATCATTCTTTTCAATTACTTGGCTTTCAGTTGACCACGGGTTAGATACCATTTTATCAGGAGAGAGTATAGATATAGAAGTAACCTTTGATGCTGATGGTTTGTATGGTGGTGATTATTACGCGAATATTATAATTAATAGTAATGATCCCGATGAATCGGAAGTTTTTGTGCCTGCTCATTTACACGTGACAGGAGCACCAGATATTGTTATTGTGGAAGATACTGTAGATTATGGTGTTGTTTATTCTGATTTTTCTGCCATAGATACTATAATTATTTCAAATGGAGGGACCGATACTCTTATAGTAAGTGATATTTCGTCAGATAATAAAGATTATACAATCGATACTACCACTTTCGTACTGGTTCCAGAAGAAAGACAGGAAGTGTTAGTTGCTTTTACCCCGACTTCGATGGGACTTATTACGGGCCTTTTAACCATCGAAAGTAATGATCCTGATAATCCTAATTTAACAGTTTATATGAGGGGTGAATGTTTGGGACCGCCGGATATTTCGGTCGTACCCGATTCCTTAAGCGATAGTCTGTTTATAGATGAGATATCTACCGATACTTTAATAATTTACAATACAGGTTTAAGTGATTTAATTTTTAATATTGCAATCGATCTGGACAATCTGATGTTGACAGAGTTAGCGCAAAGAAACAAAGTCAAAGAAAGAGGAAAAACAATTGTAAATTCAAATTCAGTAGTCACTAAAGAATCTTTAGTATTGGAACCCTGTGAAACAGACGGAGAAGTTGATGGTTTCACTATAGAAGAACCGAGGGAATTTGCTTCTCCGAAGATGTTTGAAGATGATTTTGAGGATGGAGATTATGATGGCTGGTTAACAGCGGGAAGTGGTATAAAAGAAGTTACCAGTATTACAGCTGCGAAAGGAACATATAGTTATCATGAATCTTCTTCTCCTTCTTCACATTATAACGGGGTATATCAGGAGTTTGATTCTATCAGGCCCGGTTATATTGGTTTTTATATACGTTCCGGGGATACTACAACATCTGACGCGTACTGTGTTTTGCGAAGTTGTGAGGGTGAAGATTTGATATGGTTTTTCGCGAAAGAAAATGGTTGTTTCTATATTAACGGTGATATGGGAGGGGATCAAACCTATCATTATACTGCTTTAACATGGTATCATATCGAGTTTAAAAATATTGATTTTCAATCCAAAAGTTTCGATTACTATGTTAATGAAGAATTGATCGATGCGGCAATTCCTTTCCGTATTGCTGCTTATTCGGAAGAGATTTCTCGAGTTGATATTTATAATTTTACTTCGGGGTCAGAAGCCTGGTGGGATGAGTTCTTGTTCGCGGAGAATGAATTTTGCTGGCTCGATGTCGATTATGTTTCCGATACTATTTCGGCGGGTGATAGTGCTTTTGTAGAAGTTATCTTCGACGCATCGGTTCTGGATGCCGGTAATTATTTTGCCGATCTTATTCTCAGCAGTAATGATCCCTATAAATCGGAAGTTTCTGTTCCTGTGTACTTGTATGTAATTGGCAGTAGTGGAATCGAAGAAAACAGTATACCAAAAAGTTTCTTTATTACCCAGAACTATCCGAATCCATTTAATCAGCAGACTGTGATAAAGTATGGATGTCCGAAAAAAGCTCATGTTTGCATACTGCTTTTCGATGTGATGGGTAGAGTGGTAAATACTCTAATCGATAAAGAAATCGAAGCGGGTTATCATGAAATTAAATGGGATGGTAGTAATAAATTTGGTAAAGAACTCCCGAGTGCAGTGTATTTTTACAGAATGCAGGTGGATAAGGATAATTTTATGGCAATAAAAAAGATGATTCTTTTGCAGTAAAAAACATCTAAAAAACAACAAAAAAGGCGGGAATATTTCCGCCTTTTTTTATTGGAGTAATAATTTTTTATTTAATTCTTATTAATTATTCGTTCTTTTTTTAATCCGAGTACAATGGCTCCTTCAACTATTATCCAGATATTAAGTAATAGTATTATTATATTAAGAGTTGATAGAAGTATATCTTTGCTGTTAATAAAACGAAATTGGTTTATTACAAGAGCGTATGTTGTTATCAAAGCCATAAAAACACACGGTATCCCCGAAATCAGGAATTTTATGCCGCCTTTTCTTTTTAGCCATAATGTAATAAGTAAGAGAGCTAATGCTGCTAGAGTTTGATTTGTCGCTCCGAACATAGGCCAGAGTTTTAAGGCGCCTGCTCCGCTTGCTCCGGTCGCGAAAGCCAGCAGTCCGGCTGTTATTACGGCAATAGCCGTAGAGAAATGACGATTTTGAAAAGTTTTGACCTCTACGAATAGTTCTGATAAAACATATCTTTGAATTCTTGTGGCGGTATCGAGAGTTGTTCCGGCAAAAGATACAACAAACACACCCATAAGGGCGATCGCGAAACTTTTAGGTATTCCACTCGATTGTATCATATTCGCGGCACCAATTACAAAAGCTGAAATTTTTGAGCCGAGACCCTCTGCCGCAGCCCAGGAAGAGTAATGGGCAGTCCACGCGGGAATGCCGGTTAATATATTGCCGCCTGCGTTTTGATAGGCAATTCCTATGCCGGCTGCGACCGCGATGAGGACGAGAGTCGCGAGAATTCCTTCCATTACCATACCACCGTACCCGATTATTTGACTATCCGATTCTATGTTTAATTGTTTGGCTGAGGTTCCGGAGGAAACAAGTGAATGAAAGCCCGATATTGCTCCGCAGGCAATCGTTATAAATATAAAGGGAATAACAGGGGGAGCTCCCGTAGGATTTAGATTGATTGCAGGAGCTACTAAGTGAAAGTTTGGATTTCTAAAGGCAGAGGCAACTATTCCGAGAAAAAGTAAAAATAGAGCGACAAGGAGTTGATGAGAGTTTATGTAATCTCTTGGTTGGAGAAGTGTCGTTACCGGAAGCATGGATGCTATGTAAGCGTAGATAAAGAGTATTATAGTCCATAAACCTGTTGCCGGAAGGATTCCTATTCCGGGTAACTGAAGTGGTATAAAAATTCCTAATACAATTGTTAGATACATGATAATTACCGCGATAATCGAAAATAGAACTAAATTTCCGTTTTTTTTGTAAATCATCCATCCGAGCCAGACAGCTATTGGTATTTGAAACCACATTGGAAAAACGGATTCCGGGAACATACTAAAAATTATTGCCATTACCAGACCAAATATAGCTATCACTATTAAAAGTTCAAGAAAAACAATTAAAAAGAATGCTTTTTGTGTCCTTTTATTAATATACTTACCCGTTATTTCCGAAATAGATTTACCTTCATTTCTTATAGAAAGAACAAGTGAGCCGAAATCATGAACGGAGCCTATAGTAATTGTACCTAAAACAATCCATATTATTGCTGGTACCCATCCCCATATAATCCCTATTGCAGGTCCTACGATCGGACCGGTGCCCGCGATAGACGCAAAATGATGCCCAAATATAATTTCTTTTTTTGTTGGTACGTAATCTATTCCATCTTCAAACTTGTGAGCGGGAGTTTCTTTACTGTCATTTAATTCAAATATTCTCTTTGATATAAAAGTACCGTAAAATTTATAAGCGAGAAAAAAACTGCAAAAGCAGACAAGCATTAACAGAACAACATCCATCTACTCCTCCTTATTTTTATATAGTTTGTTTATCTTAACTACAGATAGCGCAAATAACTTTATGGGTACACAGTCCAATGTCCAAAGTCATAAGTCAAAAAAAATCTGTGTCCCTCCTTGAATATCCGTGGCTATTTCATTTCCTGTTTTAGTGTGCTTCATTCCAGTTCTTACCGAAAGCATAATCTACTTTTAAAGCGATATTAACCGCTTTCCCTGCGTTTTCCATAGCAGGTATTATAATATTAATTGCTTCTTCTTTTTCATTTAGAGGCACCTCAAAAAGAAGTTCATCATGAATTTGAAGAATCATTTTTGTTTTTAACCTTTCTTTTTCTATTTTTTTACTAATAAGTATCATTGCTTTTTTAATTATATCCGCGGCACTGCCCTGTATTGGTGTGTTTATAGCGATTCTTTTTCCGTATTCTATTTCACGAAGAGTTTTTAGTTCAGGTATGAGTCGTTTTCTGCCGAAGACAGTTTTTACGTATCCTGAATTTATGGCGTCATCGATAGTTTCCTTTTGCCATTTCTCTACCCCGGGGTGATTTTTGTAATATCTTTTTATTATATCACTTGCCTCTGTGTTGTTTATTCCCAATTGTTTGGAAAGTCCAAAAGGGCTTATTCCGTATATTATCCCAAAATTAACTGCTTTTGCCTTTCTCCTCATTCCAGGAATAACATTTTCCGGTTTAATTCCAAAAACTCTGCAGGCCGTTTGGAGATGTATATCGAGGTTATTTTCAAAATCATTTATTAATTTCTCGTCCTGTGAGATATATGCAAGGATTCGTAATTCAATTTGAGAATAATCACAGGATAGAATAAGATGATATTTTGGGGGGATGACTGCTTCTCTGATTTTTCTTCCGGTTTCCGTTCTTATGGGTAGGGTTTGAAGATTTGGAGCTGTTGTGGTTAGCCTTCCGGTCGACGCGACGGATTGTTGGAATTCGTTATGAACTCTTCCGCTTTCTTTGTCTACACAATTTATTAGAGGATTTACATAGGCGGATAACAATTTGTCCAATTCTCTGAAATTTATTATTTTTGGGACTACGGGATGTTTTTTTGAAAGTGTTTTTAGTACTTCAAAATCTGTGGAAAGACCTGTTTTAGTTTTTTTGACCGGAGGCAATTCTAAATTGATAAATAGAATTTCGCTCAGTTGTTTCGGAGAACGTAAGTTAAACTTGCACCCTGCGAGTTTGTATATATTTTCTTCGATTTTTTCAAGGTTTTTTTCTATGGTTTTTTTCAATGCTATTAACAATTTTTTATCGATAAGTAAGCCTTGCTTTTCTATTTTATACAGAATGGAAATCAGAGGTTCTTCGATTTCCTTATAAACTGTTAACAGTTTATTTTCTTTTAAATCATCGAGCAATCTTTCATAGGCTTTTTTCATTGAAATACATATTGATTCGCCTTCTTCAACGCTTGTACCCAATTCTAAAAGTATTCTCCCGATGGAATGATTTCTACGGTTTGGATAAAGAAGATAATGCATAATGGAAAGATCGAAGATTTTGTTTCCGGGATAAAAACCGATTGTATGCGCGAATTTTTTCGCATCTTCTAAAATAAGCGTATTGTTTTCAAATTCGGTAAGACGCAGTCTTAGAGGTTTTTTTTCTGTAATTTCTAACTTATCATCTACTGAAATAAAAAAATTTTCTTTATTATAATATACGCATATTGGTTGGTTCTGTTTTGCTTCGATTGAATCGACTATATTGAAATTTTTAGGATTTTTTTCTTTTTTCAGCCATTCTTCTACAAGCGAATAGAGTTCAAAACGAGTCAGTAATTCTTTTAAATTTTTGGCGGCTATGCCTTTGTACTTAATATCGTTTAATTCTTCTGAAATAGGTACATTTTTTTCTAACTTGGTAAGGTTCTTCCACTGTTTTGCTTCTTCTTCTTTACCTTTAAGCTTATTTTTGATGTTGGTGTTTATAATCTGGTCGATATTCAAGAAAATATTTTCGATAGAATCAAATTTATTCAGCAGCTTTGCCGCTGTCTTTTTCCCAATACCTTTAATTCCCGGGATGTTATCCGATGGATCTCCCGAGAGAGCAAGAAAATCGTTTATTTTTTCGGGAGGTATGCCGAATTTGTCTTTTACTTTATTTTTATCGTAAAACTCTACTCCGGATTTGTGCATATTTAATACTTTTACATTTTCTGTGACAAGCTGCATTAAGTCTTTGTCCAGAGTAAATATTATTGTATCTATGTTTTCTTTTTCTGCTTTTTCGGTAAGGGTCGCTATTATATCATCTGCTTCGTATCCTTCCTTGCTTATTACCGAAAATCCAGCGGATTCACATAACTCGTTTATATAGGGAATTTGTGTTACAAGGTCTTCGGGAGTCTCTTTCCTCTTTGCTTTATAATCCGCAAAATTTTTTTCTCTAAAAGTTGGACCCGGAAGGTCGAAGCAAACCGCCGCATAATCTAAGTGCAATTCCTCGGACAGCTTTTTTAAACTTCTGGCAAAACCAAAAATGGCAGAAGTCGGTTCCCCTTTGGATGTTTTCAGAGGGTTTCGAATAAAAGCATAATACGAACGATATGCAAGGGATGAGCCATCTATTAATAACAACAATTTTCTCATATTATTAATATAAAAGAGATTTAAGCTAAGTCAAGTTTGAATACACTTGAAAATATGTTGATGAGTAGATGCGTGTATGAGTTAGAAGTTTTTATTCTTCGTTGCTCTTTTTCTCATTATCTCATTTACCCATATACCCATATACTCATTCACTAATTTATCTCCATTTTTCCCGTACGAATTCTGTTATAGCGAGTACCCCAACGATTATTCCAAAATAACCTGTAAAAAATCTCCACGACATAACATAAACACCTAAGACGGATTTTGGCATCAAGTGTTTGAAAATCGCGACAGCGCCTCCTTCTGCAAGTCCGGTTGCTCCGGGTGTGGGCATAAAATTGACGGCGTATGTCAATATGATTTGTAGAATCATCACTTCAAAGAAAGGTGCTTCGATGCCGAGCCCTCTTATAAGCAAAGGGGCTGTGAGAAAATAAAAGGTTAAGGAAAGGAAAGTAGTTATGTACGCTTTAAGAAAAACCATTTTTCTTTTCATGTACTCATTGGTGAAAACTTCCTTAAACATTACAATGCCTTTCACTTTGCGTCCGAATTTACGTTGTAACCATGGAGTTTGAGTTAGTAAGAAGAAGAAAAGTATGGCTACTATTCCGTAGAATATAGTCAAATATTTAAGAATTGCGCTCATTATTCCTGAAGTTAAGAATTGTCTATAATAGTATATAGGCAGAAGGAGCAAAGGTAGGACCATTGCGGAAAGAAGACCTCGCGTAAAAATCGCTGCACTTCCTTCCGGAACCAATATATTTTCTTTTTTACACACATAGAGTTGAAAAGGTATTCCTCCAACTTGCATAGGAGTAATGGCTCCAAGAGGCAATCCTCCCATTGTGAAGTGGAAGGCGCCTCTCCAGGACAATTTTTTCCCGAGAGCTTCAATAATATATCGGAGTCTCCATATATCAAAGAAAAACCTCAAGGCTGTAGACAAAAAGGTTAGTGCTAAGAATAAAGGAGATATTTTTTTCAATTGTTCTATTGTGTCTTCACTGATAGTAAAAAACAATATTACTGCGGCAGTCGCTATAGACAGAAAAAGAAATAATCTTATTCCTTGCAAAAGTCTTTTTTTAGTAAGTTCATTCTTCATCGATTTCCATACCTCCTAATTTTAACACATCTAGAGTAATTATCCCTCCAACAAGAGCGGTTAGATGGAATGTGAAGAATCTCCATAATATTGTAAATACCCCAAGCAGACCTTTTCCGACAATTCCCAGGAACATGATGGCAAATACTCCTTCAGATACACCGGTTGCACCGGGTGTCGGAGAAAAGAAAGTAAATAATATTACTACTAATTGGAGAAAAGCAATTCTTATGAATGATACGTTAATTCCCATTCCTTTAAGGAGTAAGGGAGCAATAAAAAAATAGGGAATATAAGTTATTAGGGTCAAAAAGAAACTTGATATTGAGTGCCATTTTTTTTCTCTTACAAAATGCCAGAAGCCGTCTTTCATTTCTTCAATTTCTTTAAACATCTTATCGACTAATTTTATTGCTTTGCTTTTTCTCTTTCCCAATAAATGAGTCAATTTGTACAAGAAATGCTTAATAATGTCTGGTTTTATCAGCGCGAATGCTATAATTAGAACAATAATCGGATAAACGATAAGACTGTATTTTGATAATATTTTGATGGAGGTAGAATCATATTGCTTAGTAAGAATAGGGAAAAGAAAAGGTAAAATTATAAGCATCATTATTACATAAAAGATAGCACGGAGAAGAATAATAAGGGTGCCTTTTCCGTAAGAAATGCCATCTCTTTTTAGTAAATATAATTGCACAGGAAGTCCGCCAGTTTGAAAAGGTGTAACCGCGGCGAGGAAAGCTCCGGTTAAAATAACTTCGATAGATGTTCTCATGCTGCCCCATTTACCTGTAACTCCCTGGCATAAAAGAGAGATTCTAAAAGAATCGAGAAGAATATGAATCATCCAGAAAAAGAAAGCAAATAAAAGGTAAATGGGATTCATTTGTTTGAACGCGTATGAAATTTTTTGAATAATGTTGAAACTAAATCTTTTTTTTGGGTCAGGATCCGAGAGAACTAAAAGGGCTAACATCGTGAGAATTACAAGTATCAGGAAAACTTTAAGACCCCTGTGAATTTTCTCTTCTAAGGTGATAGCCACTATAATCCTCTAAAATTAAAACACAAAACACGCATATTTTTTGTTTTTTCCCCAACACCCCATTTTTTTAACAACAAATAGCACAAATTGCACAAATATTTTTTGACTCATGACTTTGGACGTTGGATTTTGGACCAATAGAGGTATTCGTGTTATTTGTGTGATTCGTTGTTCCTCTTTTTTTTGGAGGGTTGAAGGGATTCTGTATTCTGTATTCTGGCTTCTAAATTCATGGTTTTACCTCCATATTATCGATGAGCTTTGTATTTCCTACCCGTACTGCCATTAAAATTCTCGTTGGTTCTTCTATTTTTTGTACATCCTTTAGAGTTTCAGGATTTACAAAATCAATATAATCGATTCGGGTGTTATTCTTTGATTTAATTAAGTTTGTCATTTCTTTTCGCAGAAAACCAGCTCCGTATTTACCTTGTTTAATAAGATTGCTTGCGTAAATTAAAGATTCATATAAAACGGTTGCTTCTTTTCTTTGTTCGTGATTAAGATATTTATTTCTTGAACTCATAGCAAGACCATTTTTTTCCCTTACAATAGGGGAGGCTATAATATTGATTGGTAAATTCAAGTCTTCCGTCATTCTTTTTATAATAATATATTGCTGGTAATCTTTTTTCCCGAAAACGGCAATATCCGGTTGTATTATGTTAAACAATTTTAAAACTACTGTGGTCACTCCTTTAAAATGCCCCGGTCTGCTTTTTCCGCAGTATTTTTTTGTTAGTTGGTTGACCTGACAGAATGTTTGGAATCCTTCCGGGTACATTTCTTTTACGATCGGTATAAATACGATATCGACTTTTTTATCGGCCAGTATATCCAAGTCTCTTTTTTCATCTCTTGGATATTTTTCATAATCCTCTCCTTCTCCGAATTGAGTTGGATTTACAAAAATAGATACTACAATTTTCTCCGACAGTTCTTTTGCGGTATCTATTAGGCTTAAATGCCCTTTATGTAAAAAGCCCATTGTAGGTATAAGACTGATTTTTTTATCGCGGCATTTCATATTTAAAGAACATTTTTGCTGTTCTTCTATTTTTCTTATTATTTTCATTGAACTATGGACAAGTAGTTGATCCCTGTTTTAATAGAGGCTATTTCATTCTTCAATAATTGTAGATGTGTAGGTTCATTTAGAAAGTCAAATTCATTTGAATTTACTATCAATACCGGGCTTTTTTGAAAATGAAAGAAATATTCGTTATATGAGCGAATTAGGGCTTTTATATAATCTTCGCTAATTTTTCTTTCATAAACTCTTCCTCTGCCTTTTATTCTTTCCAATAGTGTGTCGAGGCTTGCCTGTAGATAAATTACAAGACTGGGTTTTATTATATCTTTATCGAGAAGAGTGTAGATTTTTTCATATAGGCTTTTTTCCTTTTCATCTAAATTTATAAAAGCGAATATTTTGTCTTTATCGAATGTGTAATCAGAAATAATTTTTTTGGTAAAAAGGTCTCTGTTCGTTAAATTCCTGAGTTCATTATAACGGGAAAGAAGAAAGAAGATCTGAGTGGGAAAAGCGTATCTTTCCGTATCTTCATAAAATTGAGGAAGAAAAGGATTCCCGTCGATATCTTCAAGTACCAGTTTCGCGCTGTATTCCCGGGAAAGAAATTTCGCCAGCGTTGTTTTTCCGACGCCTATTACGCCTTCTATTGCAATGTATTCCCAGTTTTCCATACGCCTTTTTTATCCGGGCAACCCGCGAGAAGAGTTTTAATTTTTTTTCCTGTTAAAGGTTCGGTTTCTTCTTTTGTTATTTCCGAAAGTGGTTTAAGGTAGAAATTGCGTTGGTGAAGGTGGGGGTGTGGTATAGTGAGATTTGTGCTAAAAAATATCAATTGATCTGAGAGCAGTAAATCTATATCTATAATTCTTGAACCCCATTTTTCTTCCCTTTTTCTGCCCATTTTATCCTCGATAGAACTTAGTTTTTTAAATAGTTTTTTTATATCTAATTCAGTTTCAATGTAAACGCAGGCATTTAAAAAATCCGGGATATCGTCCCTACCCCAGGGTTCTGTTTTATATATATGCGAACCTATGGTTTTACCTAATTTCGAAATTTCTTCAAAAGCCAATTGAAGATTTATTTCCCTTTTTTTGATGTTTGAACCGAGTGAGAGATATGCGTGAGTCATCTTATTATTCTTCTATCGTTACCCAAGAGTTTTCTACTTCATTCTCAAAAGGAGGCTCTAATTTTTTTACTGTAACTTTGACTTTGCCTATATCTTTGAGGTTTTTTATTTTTTTCCATATAGAAAGAGCTGCCTTTTCGAGTGTGTAAATTTCTCCTTCCAATCCAGTTATTATGAGAGCATATACGGTTTTAAAATCGATGCCGAGAGATAAATCATCTTCTTCTGCTACGCACTTGAAATCGGTTTCGAGGGAAACATCGATACAGATTTTCTGTGGCTTTTCGCGTTCTTTTCCGAACCCGCAAACCTTATCAACAATTACGCCTGTAAATCCTATTGTTTTCATATATTCGATTATAATTTATGATTAAATATTGTCAACAGTTCTTTTTGAGTAGTCTAACTGTTTTTTTATCTTATTAAAGTTACTATAATGTTTGTTTGGTTTGTTGTTAGTAGGAGTTTCGGGTTACGGATTCCGTGTTTCGAGTAAAAACAACATGATTTTTCTTTTTTTCTCTGCGTTCTCTGTGTCTCCGTGTGATAATTGTTGGGGGATGGGGTGTGGACTTTATACTTGACATATATACTTATTATGCTTATAATTATAGAGATGAAAGAATTTGAATGTAAAGGATGCGGAACTTTTATTTGTCTTCCTAAAGATAAAATTAAAAACCCGTTTTGTCCGGAATGCCGCGGAGTTATGTTGCCAGTCGAAAATTCCGCCAATCAAGCAGATCTAAAGAAATTCAAGTGTTCAGAATGTGATGAAATCTTTTTTATGAAAAAAGATAAGCTCCCTTACAAGTGTCCTTTTTGTAATTATACTTTTTCCGTATCACCGGGGTTGAAACAAGAAGAAAGGTTATAGTTGTAATAGTCATAAAAAGAGGAGGTCTTTTATGAAGTTTTTGAAAGTTTGTTTGTTAATCGTGAGTTTAGGGTTATTGTTAACATTGGTTTCCTGTAGTAGTGAAGAGGCTACACCTGAAGATACTAAGATATTTCTTAGTGGTTTAAATTCGATGATGATGAACGCTTACATGTCCGAAGCTTCTCAGGCGCTGGAATCTTTTGGTAATAGCGGCCCTCCCGGGCCGGCAATCATGTTCAACGAAGATATAGAAGCACCAGCAGAAAATCTTAGAAAGATGAGAGATCCTATGGGTCTCGATACACTTTATGGTACCTGGGATTATATAAATTTTGATTGGGTCCCTACGGATCCGAATAATCCTGAAGATGCTATTTTATTCCGATGGGATTATACAGACACTTCCATGGTAGAACATGACGCCGAACTCCTGATAGATTCTATCGAATTTTACGAAACAGCAGAGGACACTTTGCCCACAAATATCTGGATAGGGTTGAGTTTAGATGGTGACGATCTTGCCTGGATAAAATTCTCGGCTCATTATACTTCGGCTGATGTAGCGGATGAAGCAAGTTTGGTGTACGAAATTGTAAATTATTTCCAGGTAGGGGCAACCATAACCAGTGATGTTGATGTTGATACTACTCTTCTCGATTCGATGGATTTTGTGGGTACGGTGCATCTGTGGGCGGAAAATTTGCAGACCGATTATCGGGTAGATTATAGCGTGACCAGGTATGAGGATGATAGCGGTTTATTGGTGCTCGAGGATTCAGATGGATGGGAGATGGAATTGGATGTATCGGAGGTTGTCGAATATGGCGGCGAATATGATGAATATGAAAAGAGAGAGATAGAAGGAGAAATTACAGATAATGGTGGACTCGCGGCTACTATAGAAGGCTATGTCTGGGATCCTGAAGGTGAGTATGAAGATGAGATCTACGAAAGTGAAGTTGCTATTATATTCTCCGATGACACAGAAGACGATTTTATGGAATATGCTGGCATGTTTAGTTTATTCATGGCTGCGATGTAAAGGGTTTTTTAGATAAAGATTATTAATTCCAAAAAGGCGGGAGTTTTCCCGCCTCTTTTTTATAGATATATTTTTATTGAATATTGACTTTTGTTCTTGTTTATGTAAAATATACGCGTTAACGATAAATTAAATTTTTATTTATAAGGAGGTTATATTGGTTTTTTCGGAAGTTGGCGGATCATCTTTGTTCCGCAGATATAAAGATAATCCGATTTTGACGGCAGCCGGGTGGCCTTATCCGGTCCACTCTGTTTTTAATCCGGGTGCCGCCTTTATAGACGGTGAAACTTTGCTTTTGGTCCGGGCAGAGGACTATCGTGGTTTTTCTCATTTGACACTTGCCAGGAGTAAAGATGGTATTACGGACTGGAATATTGATGAGGCTCCTACTATGGAATATTTCGAAGCGCATCCGGAAGAAAGATGGGGTCTTGAGGATCCTCGAATAGTATGGCTTGTGGATCTTGAAAAATACGCCATTGCCTATGTTTCTTATTCTTCGGTTGGGCCAAAGGTTTCTCTTGCCTTAACAAAAGATTTCGAAATAATTGAAAAATTCGGAGCATTGCTGCCCCCAGAGGATAAGGATGCTTCTCTTTTTCCAAGGAAATTCGGAGGGAGGTATGTTTTGATTCACCGTCCCATAGTAAGCGGCGAAGCGCATATCTGGATTGCGTTTTCCCCTGATCTTGTTCACTGGGGTGAGCACCGTGTTCTTTTGCATAGAAGAGGTGGGTTGTGGGATAATAGTCGAGTTGGGTTGGGTGCTCAGCCAATCGAAACTTCAGAGGGTTGGCTTCTTATATACCATGGTGTACGTGAGACTGCCGCGGGTAGTCTTTATAGAGTTGGTCTTGCTTTGCTTGATCTTGAGGAACCATGGAAAGTTCTAAAGCGTAGTCAGGAATGGGTTTTTGGTCCGAAGGAACCTTATGAATTCATAGGAGATGTAGCCGGAGTTGTTTTTCCTACAGGTGCAGTAATCGACAAGAAAAAAAATGAACTTCGATTATATTATGGGGCCGCGGATTCGACTGTTTGTGTGGCTTTCGCGGATATGGGAGAGATACTCGATTATTTAAAGCGTTGTCCGTGTGAATAAGATGGGAAATGTGATAAGGCTGTAAGCGGCCTTTAATCTTGTGATATCATAAAGATACCGACAAGAGCGCAAAAATTGGGAAAGAAATACGTTTTTCTTTTTGTACCTAAATAAGTTTTTCTTTCTATTTTCATATTTCTTTCTTTACAGTATTCGATAAAATCCGAAAGACTCAGAAAATGAAGGTTTGGAGTGTTGTGCCAGGCATAAGGTAAAGAAGGAGTTACAGGCGTCCTGCCTTTTAGAAAAATCTGAAGTCTAGCGCTGTAATGCGCGAAATTAGAAAAACTTATTATTACCTTTCTTCCAACTCTGAGCGCTTCCTGTATTACTTTGTCTGGTTTTTTGACTACTTCCGAAAGACTTTGCTGGAGAACTATATAATCGAAGGATTTATCTTTGTATTCTGATAATCCGTATTCTATATCTTCATGAAGGACAGAAACACCTTTTTTTACACATTTGTAGATTTCTTTTTCGTCGATTTCGATGCCCTGGGCTTTTATATTTTTGTCTTTTATTAGGCGTTGAAGCAGTTCACAATCCCCGCAGCCCAAATCGAGGACAGAGGACCCTTTTTTAATATAGTCACAAATTGTTTGAAATTCTATCTCTCTAATATATTGAAGCATTTTTAATCGGCTTGAGCAACTTTTTCTAAGAAATGTTTTACCAATTGAGTTTCTTCTTTAATTTCAAGGAGGAAAGCATCGTGTCCATAAGTAGATTCTATTTCACAGGAGGTAGTATCGATTCCGGCGACTTTACATGCTTTGACAATTTCTTTCGATTGATATTTTGGGTAAAGCCAATCTGATTTGAAAGCTAATACCATAACTTTTGCTTTTACCCCATGCAAAATTTCGGAAAGATTTTTGCCTTCCGACGCGTCATAACAGTCTATTGCTTTTGTTATGTAAAGATAAGAATTCGCGTCGAATCTTTCTACAAAACTGCTGCCCCTGTAATGAAGATAATTTTCTATCTCAAAACCTGTATTGAATTTGTGTTTTTCTCCCACGTTTCTAATCCGTCTACCGAATTTTTCCATCATCGATTCATTGCTCATGTACGTTATGTGTCCAACCATTCGGGCGAGCGCGAGTCCTCTTACAGGGTTTTCTTTTCCGTAATAGTCTCCTTCGTTCCATGAGGGGTCGGAAATTATGGATACTCTACCCACTTCATCGAAGGCAATCTGTTGAGGAGAGTGTTTGATGGCTGATGCTATTATTATAGTGCTTTTTATTTTATCCGGATGTTTAATTAACCAGGATAGTGCCTGCATTCCTCCCATCGAACCGCCGGCGACTGTAAGGAGTTTTTCTATGTTTAAACTTTCAAGTAGTTTATTTTGTACATTTACCATGTCGTTTATGCTTATTAATGGGAAATCTAAACCGTAAGGTTTGCCGGTTTCGGGGTTTATCGAGGAAGGTCCGGTTGTACCGCTGCATCCTCCGAGGACATTAGAACATATAACATAGTATTTATCGGTATCGAAAGCTTTTTCCGGCCCGATCATGCTGTTCCACCAGCCAGGTTTGTTGTCACCTTCGTAATATCCTGCTGCGTGAGCATCGCCGGAAAAAGCGTGGGTGATAAGAACAGCGTTAGATCTTTCTTTATTTAATTTACCGTATGTTTCAAAAGCGACAGTTATGGGTCCGAGTTTCTCACCGTTTTCCAGTTCGAATTCATTCGGTGGCTCAGCGAATATGAAATTTTTAGTCTCGACAATTCCTAAACTTTTATCTTCCATTCTTTTATTGTTTCGCTGTCTTTTTTAAGGCTTGATTTATATCTTCTTTTATATCCTCGATATTTTCCAGTCCAATAGATAAACGAATATAATCCTCGGTTACCCCGGTTGCTTCCTGCTCTTTTTTTGTGAGTTGCTGATGTGTTGTGGAAGCGGGATGGATAACCAGGCTCTTAGCGTCACCGATATTCGCCAGGTGAGAAAGCAATTTCACGGATTCAATAAATTTCTTTCCCGCCGGGAGACCGCCTTTTATACCGAAACCTACAAGTCCGCCATATTGGCCTTTTAAATATTTTTTTGCGGTTTTGTGGCTCGGATGTTCGGGCAGTCCGGGATAGTTTACCCAGCTTACCTGAGAATGCTTTTTTAAAAATTTTGCGACATCAAGCGCGTTTTTACAGTGCCTCTCAACTCTTAAATGAAGCGTTTCGAGTCCCTGGAGGAAAAGAAAAGCGTTGAAAGGACTTAAACATGAGCCAAAATCTCTAAGCATATGACAGCGTATTTTGGTTATAAATGCTATATTCCCTACCCCTTTTACTTTTCCGAAGTCTTTCCAGTAGCTTACTCCATGGTAACTTGGATCCGGGTTGACGAGTTCGGGGAACTTTCCATTGTTCCAGTTGAAATTTCCGGAATCAACAATAACACCGCCTATCGAGGTTCCGTGACCTCCTATCCATTTTGTAGCAGATTGTACAATTATGTCTGCACCATATTCTATTGGTCTTACTATACCTACGCCCACTGTATTATCAACGATCAGAGGTATTCCTGCCGTATGAGCTATCTTAGCGATTTTTTCGAAGTCCGGAACATCGAGTTTAGGATTGCCTATGGTTTCGGTATATATTATTTTTGTTTTTTTCGTTATTGCTTTTTTGAACTCTTTGGGTTTCGAGGAATCCACAAAGGTTGTTTTTCTTCCCAGTTTCGGAAACGAATGATTTAATAATTGATAAGTCCCGCCATATAGATTGTTGCCTGCCACAATTTCATCCCCTAATTCAGTAATCCCTAAAAGAGTAAGTGCCTCCGCGGCCATTCCGGAAGAAACCGCCAGTGCCCCGGTTCCGCATTCTATATCGGTAATTCTTTTTTCGAAGGCTTCTATCGTCGGGTTCGAAATGCGGGAATAAATATGTCCTTCTTCTTTTAGGGAAAAGAGGTCGGCTGCGTGTTTTGTATCTCTAAATACAAAAGACGTGGTCTGATAAATAGGTACGGCTCTTGAACCTACCTCTTTATCGACTTTTTCCTGTCCTGAATGTAAGTTTATTGTTTCGAATCTTTTTTTTGTTTTAGTTTCCTCCTCTTATTAAGTATATATATTAGTTCTTATCGCTCAATTAGCAAGCCCCTACCAAATAAGACTTAATCCCACATAGGACACACGGAGAACACAGAGGTTTATTATTGTTTGTTCTTTTACTATTTGACCATTCGATTATTTGAAAATCTTTCTGTTTAATCATTCAACTTGAATTCGAAGAATTAACTAATTTGGCAACGAATTGCTATAGATTAACCCTGATTAAAAAATACACAAACGTATATAATGGAATTTAAATGGATCTCTATCCTATTTCTTGAGATAGAGATCCTTACCCCTTATTAATGAGTTTTATGTTTTTCGAATTATTGTTCTTTTATTTTCAATTTGTAGTTCAATTCTGCAATTTTTCCGTTTTTGTCTAATTTAACTATGAAGCCTTTTAAATACCCGGAGGCTGTTCCGTCATAAATTGCCCATTCGTTTTCACCCAGAGGTTCTACACCCTGAACTGTTGTCTCTCTAAAGTATAAAACCACCAGAGCTCTTCCGAAATCTTTTATGGCTTTTTCGTTATTTAGTTTAATGTCCTGGTCTAAAAGCGTTTTAAGTTCTTTGTTAAGTGACATATCTGTTTCCGGGCTTTCTATAATGTAGACGGTTTTTTTGTCTTTGCTAACAGCGGCTTTCTCCACTGGTATGTTGCTAAATGATATTTCGCCCTGTACTTTTTTTTCTCTGTTGATACGAAAGAAATACCAACCGGGAAAGTACTTAGTTAATGTAGATATGATAATTCTTCTGAGTTTTATCGTTCCGTCTTCGGTTTCCAGTTCTATACCTTTCTCCTCTAACTTTTTGAACGCGATTTCTTTGATTGCTTTTATATCTACCGATTTTTCTTTAGATTGGGTCCCCTCTTTTTTTTGTTCAGGGAGAGGCGAAAATCTATAGCCCTTGGGTACCTGGAATAGATTTTCTTCTACAGGCATTTCTTTGATATTGCTTAATTCTACTTCCTTAGGAGGCCCAATTGCAGTTTCTATTTTAAGCGGCCAGTTTAATGAGTCGGATACCCAGGCGGTTATCAATATTTTGTCCTTTTTGTAAACTTCTATTTTCTTACATTCATAACCATTAATAAATTCAGTACCTTTTTCTCTCGAGGAGTTTTTTTTAAGTGAATAATAAAAAGATTCGAAAGGGTTGTTGGAAAGACTTTTATTACTGGTATTTAAAACTTCTTTCGCGGTTTTTCGTGAATGAATAATAATCTTCTGTTTGCCGCTTTCGCGATTAACCAAAATACTTATATCTTCTCCTCTTTCTTTTATATCCATCCGGTACTCGTTTTCTTTTGCGAATATCTTTCCTTCTATATTTTGATTGTTTACTTTTTGAACCATATCTGCTGTGAAGCCTTTTGTGGTAGGGTTTGTAGGACAACCAACGACCATAAGTAGTATTAATGCTGCAATAAAGCTTTTAATAAATTTTATCCTCATAAATTTCTTCTCCTTCCTTTTTATTGATTAAAAACGAACAAAAATAAAACCTTTTCCTCAGAGTGATGATAATTTTGTATAGTTTTTGATTTGTATCCCTTTATGGTATACTTGACTTTAATAAAAACCTCCGAATTAATTTACCGTTTCTCTATTATACGGTATGAATATTAAGAAATTTTATTGGATTGTCAAGTATAGTAGATTTTTATCCTGTAAAAACTAGGATACACGTTTTACACTCTAAATCCCATATCTTAGTATCACCGCAAGTCGCAGAGTACGCAGAGAAAAGATGTGTTTATGTTTCCGGAGTTTAAACTTGATAAAACCGGTTTTTCTGTCTAAAATACAAGAAGTAATTATAAATATATTTTAAATATTAAAATAGAGGAGAAGAAAATGGATTTGGCTATGATTTTACGGGATATGATTCGTTGCAATTAGCCTGTAGAAT
>Ga0307431_1000260_pt1 | contig 38877 bp, 49 predicted proteins | sample SalMarWE160170MG_FD_202155 | JGI IMG/M metagenome (GOLD analysis project Ga0307431, IMG submission 202155) | Salt marsh sediment microbial communities from the Plum Island Ecosystem LTER, Massachusetts, United States - WE1603-170 | ecosystem: Environmental > Aquatic > Marine > Intertidal zone >...
ATCCATTAACCTCCCCCGGGCGTTCCCCCGTGGGAAGGACCCAGCCAGATGATACGATTATGATACGATTCGAGCGACCGCCAGAGGAATTCAACGGAGGCGAACTGAAAGCAACCCCGGTTGATTGCACAGACATAATCCTTAAGGGGAGAAGTAGATGTGAGGGTAAGTGACGCTATGGCCGCAGGTTGTATTGTAGGGTGAGCACGGAGGCTTTTTCGGATTTTAAGTCCGATGCGTCTGCCGTTCCACCACTCGCCCTTGTTCCTGAAGAGTTTATAGAATAAGCCCTTAGCTCGCCGCCGACTTTGTCCCACTGCTCTCAGACTCCGCGTGATACGATTGTGATACAATGGCGACATAGGGCAATTGCCGCGCCGCCTGGCGCAAGGTGTCCGGCAGGATGTGCGTGTAGTAGCGGTCCGTCGTGGCGATGGACGCATGGCCGACGAGCCTCCTGACCGTTTGCGCTCCGATGCCGGCCATCGCCAGGTGACTGACGAACGACCGACGCAGGTCGTGCAATGTGCATTCACCGATCCCCGCCGCTCTGGTCATCTGCTTGAATCGCCGCAGCATCGCCGGCCCGACTTGCTCGCCATCACGCGACGCAAACAGGCGCGCGCCCTCGTGATCTTTTTGCCACTCGCGCAACATTTCGACTGCCTCTGACACAAGCGGCTGCACTCGCTCCCGGCGATTCTTCGTCAGGTGTGTCGGCTTGTTTCGCACGGTGATCGTCGCGCCCTCGAGATCCACATCATCCCACTCCAGCGCCACGATCTCCTCACGTCGCATCCCCGTCGTCAGCGCGACGAACACGAACACCCGGAGCTCGGCATCCGCACACGCCACGAACAGCCGCTCGACCTCCTGGACAGACAGCACGCGCTTCTCCGTCTCCGCCTCGCGCAGCAGGCCAGCGTGCCGACACGGACTGTCGCGCAGATAGCCCCGCCTCACCGCGTGGCTGAACACCGCCTTCAGCACTCGAAGCTCCTTATTCACCGTTGCCGCGCTACGTTCCTCGAGCCGCTGCGCCAGGTAATCCTCCACATGCCTCGCCTCGATGTCCACCAGCCGCTTATCGCCCACCGCCTCCTGAAAAAGCTCGAGCACCTTCCGCCGTCCGACCCGCGTGGATTCCGCCAACCGATTCGCCATCAGCCGAAGATGCTCATCCGCAAACCCACTCAATCGAATCTGACGCGGCGCATTGAACAGCCCCTCATTCAACTCGAACTCGCGTTTGCGTCGGAGACCCTCGGCCAATTTGCTATCCGTTCCCACGCTCTCGCTCCGAACCCAGCCCTGCTCATCATACCACCGCAGATAGAACGACGTGCGCGTCTTCAGCTTCCGTTTCCAAACCCAGACCCGTCGCCAAGCCATCACCATCACCTCCTTCCCAACCTGCGGCCACGGGTCATTGTCATCATCATACCCCTTCGCCATTCACGATTCAAGATTCAGGTCTCCTCACTTGAATCCTGAATCCTCAATCCTGAACCCTTTATTCCCCCCTCGCCTTAACCCGTCCTGTCTCGATGCACGCCTCGAGATCCTCCCGCGTGAACCGAATATGCCGCCCGATCTTCACGTACCCGAGCCTCCGCGTTCGCCGAAGATTCGCCAGAGCCCCCTTCGACCTCACACGCAAAATCCGCATCGCATCCTCCTCCGTGTAGAGAGACGGTAACTCCAATGCCGGATTGGCCCGACCCCTTTGCGTTTCATGCCCGCTCACGTATCACTCCTCCTTTTGCCACCGTCCGGATCGTTTCCATGATTCTTTCACCAATCCATTTAGCAATTGGCACCGTCACCGCGTTGCCGAGTAACATGCAACGGCGTCTTCGAGATAAGCCAGCAGTCCAGCCTCGGGGGAATCCTTGCAGGGCTTCTCGCTCTTCGCAAGAGAGAAGCCGAAGCCCCCGCCCCGGCTCGAAACAATAACTACACTCCGACGCCAACCGGTTCGGGTGCGCAGCAAGACACGCTGTAATCGGCGCCGATTCTTCACCGCGCGCTTGGCCAGATCCAAAATCATCCGCCGCGTCAAGAACAGCTCGCTTGAACTTGGGCAAGAGGTCAGGAGGACATCCGATACAGAAATGTCTTTTGCGACTCTGACCCGTAAAATCGCGACTGTCGAATTCGATAGCAGTGAGTCCGTATCCGAGCATTTCCAATGCGGCGAGGAATTCGACAACATCTGGTGCAGGAACATTTTCGCGGACCACCCATGCAGGGCGAAGTCGTCCGACCAGGGCAAGGAAGTATCCCGATAGGTCGGGATGTCGCGACTTACGGCCAAACCTGGCCCGCGAACGAACAGGGCAGGGATCGCCGCCGGAGATAATCTCGCAATACTCCGGAGTCGTTTCAAAAAGGCTGCCGCTGAGGACCTTGGTAATATCCGAAAATCGGACAACCTCGGGCCAGTGCTTTTTGAGAATCCCTTTCGCATAATGGTCCTTCTCGATTTGCCAGATCGTCTTGATGCCCGCTTGCTCGAATCCAAGACCAAAACCTCCAATCCCCGCGAAAAGGCTGCCATGTCTCATCGTCTCCGTTCCCCGGCCACGTGCTGCGGAGTAGGCACGAAGCACGTGTCACCTTTTCAGAATCTGCACCGCCGCGTCATACGCCTTGTCACTCGGCGGCCGTTTCAGTTTCAGCCGCCCGAAAATCATCTCGCACGCCTGTTGCACCTCAGCCGGATTCTCACGCGCCACATCCAGCAAATGCCCCAGCGCCCGCCGCGGAGCATATGACCTCAATGCCTTCGCCCGCTTCCGAATCTCCAGACGCCAAGCATCCGGCGCGCAGAGCACCACCGTCGCAAACGTCTCATCATCCCACTGGCCATTCCCATCTTGCCGCTTCCTCTCACGGCGAATTTTTCGCCTCCCAGCCCCCTCCTGCAAAGGGGGGGCCTTGGGGGGGTTTAACTCCTTTAAAGAGGAAGAAGAAGAAGAAGGGAGGCCCTTTTTGCATGTTACATCACCGTTACAGCCCGTTACATCGCCGTTACTGGCGCGTTTTCGGTGCTCGGCAACGCGCTTTTGCGTTGCTATCCTTTGCTCTCGTCGCCGTGCCAGGCGGCGCGAAATCAGCGTTACATTGCCGTTACGGATGCGTACAGCGCAGACCTTGTACTGCCTCAATTCCTCCGTCACGCGCCCCGCCTCCCCCTCCGAGCAGCCCCACATCCGTCCTAACCCAGCGTAATCCCCCGTCACCCGGTCCATCTTATCCCGCCACATGTGAAGCAGCGACAGAAACCACGCCCCCTTCGTGGCCAACGTGCACTTCAGAATCGCGCCATCCCCCACAATGTCCAGGGGATAGACCGCCTCCGCCACGTTCTTCTCAATCCCCGCGTCACGTTGAGACCGCGCCTTCGCTTTTTCGCCTTCCGGCTTCATCTTGCCCTCTCCCATCTGCGTCATCTGCGTAATCTGTGGATACCCTTCTCAGCGCATTGCGGCTTGTCAGCGTCCTCTCCCCGTTATCCACGAACTCAATCGCCACGCTGTTCTTCGCCCCACGCGCCAGGACGCGGCACACCCGCCCCTTCATCCTCGCCCGCGCCGGATTGTTCCCCCAGCAATAGACGTAGAGTTGCTCACTCGTTTTTGGCTTTCTCATGTGGCCATTCTCTCACCCTGAGTTCCAGGGGGATCTCGTCAATGCGTGCCCGCTTGCTCGGATGCCCGCCCATCTGTTTCATGAAGAACGGCACGCCCGCGGCCTGGCACTGATCTCGTAATGCCGTGAACCATTCGCGCCTCGTCGCCCGTCCGCCAGGTCCCGATTCCCCGCCGACAATAACCCAGAGCCCCCGTCTCAATCGTTCAGCATTCATCATCTGGGACCTTCCCACCACGGATAAACACGGATTTACAGGGATGGTCTGTTGTTGTTTCTATCAGTGTTCATCCGTGTCCATCTGTGGTTTCACTTCTTCCTGCGCTTCGTGGTGGCCGCCTTCTTCGGCGTGCCATCGGCGTTGAGATGTTTCCACGCCTTGGGCTCCGGATACGTCTGCGCCGCCTCGGCCTTGATCGCCTTCATATCGAACCCGCACAACTTGGTGACGCGAATCGCTTCCTGACGATATTGGGGCGGCGTCTCCGTGATCGGCGCGTTGCTCGCCAGGCGCGAATGAAGCAGAGCCCGGATGTGCCGCCAGGCCTCGTTCAGGCACTCGCCGGGCTTTGTTTTGTCGAAGTACGTCCACTCGTCCCCGCCGAAGGCGTGATGAGATACAGCGTGCGTTCCGAACGCTGCCAAGAGACGCAGCAGCAATCCCGGTTCTGCTTCTTTCAGATCGGGCCACTCGACCCTTTGAAGCTTCGCCTGCACATCCTTCAGAACCGCTGCGAGGCGCTTCGCGTTCAGCTTTTCGCGTCGCTCATTGAGCGGCGTCGGCGTTCCCGGCGAGCCTCCTGCTCGTTCTCTGTCCGCTTGATAGCCGCCAGAGGGCTTGATCCACTTCAGCTTCCCCGCGCCCGGGCCGTGGACGACGAGCGCCGGCTGCGCGCCATCGGCCGAGTTCTTGGCGGCGCTGAATTCAAATGGCATCTGCACATGCCCCCAGGCTTTTCTCAGCTCCACGATCTCTTCGATCTCTTCGTTGCTGGGATAGTTCGTGATGACAAAGGCCAGATTCGGATGTTCGGCCTTAAGTTCCTTTGCCCGCTGCGCGATGTACGCGGCGAGCTTCCGCTGCCAGCAGGCGACGTCGAGGCATCGGTCCTGTTTCTTGACCGTCTCCTCCTCCAGATCGTCGAGGAATAAGACGCCCTGGCGGGAGGTGCGCTTGGGGCACTCAGAGCACGGCGGCGCCTTCGGATAGAGCGTGGCGTCCTCGAGATCCCAAGGCGCGCCCGAGAGGCGGCGGAGGAACCTGTCGTTCAGTTGCCGCTCGACTGCCGATACAGTAGGCTCTGGCCAACCGCCCAATTCATCCAGTGCCTCATCCTGCGTCGCGGCCGGCAGCCGGGCGATCAACTCCAGATGTCCCGGTGTCCAGTGCGATGCCTCTTCCTGCGGATCGGCGATCGCCTCGCGCCACTTCGGCGTCAGCTTCTGCAGACGGGCGCGGAGGCGCACCCATTTTTCCGTATGCCCCAATTTCGCCGCGACGGCGCGCACGTCGCCCCTGAACCGCTCAAGCAGCGTGCTCACTGCGCGGCTTTGTTCGAGCGGCGTGAGATCGTTTCGAGAATAGTTCTCGATAAACGTCTCCTCGAACGCCTCGGCGTCCGTCATCTCCCGGACGATCGTCGGCACCGTCTTGCGTCCGGCCAATTTCGCCGCCAGCACCCGCCGCGCACCATAACGGAGATCGTATTTGCCATCCCCATCCGGATGCGGCCGCGCGAGGACCGGGATGCGCACCCCCGTCTCCTTCACGCTCGCCATGAGCTCCTTGAAATCCTCCGATGATTCATTGATCACGCGCGGATTGTCCGGCGTGCAAATGAGATCGTCCACCGCCACCTCTATGAGTTTCGCCCTCTTCTGTCGCGCCATCGTCCCGCCTCCTTTCCATGCCTATTGAGAAGTTTGACAGCCCGCTCAGTCATGCGCGGCTGGCCGAAGTCCGGTCTCCGGATTGCGCTAGCCGAAACACGAGCCTCGACTGATTCACCGCAGCCGCGTATGCTCTCGTTTCTGCGTCATCTGCGCCATCTGCGGATGCCCTCTTGTCGTTCTATCAGTGTTTATCGGTGTCCACTCGTGCTTCGTAGCGAAGCCTACTTCGCAGAGTAGCATCCGTGGTTTCAGTTCTCCGTGGTGCACGGTTCGTTACCGGAAACCACATCGTCGCCTTCCGTCCCGTCACGCCGCACATCCTCGCCTCGCCTCGTGTGATCCTGCCCGCCAGTTCAATCTCCGACACACGCCGCATGATCACGTAGTAATTCAGCCCGCTGAACCGGGCCAGCTCGTGCCCCGTGCAGCCGGGATATGAGCGGATCGCCTGCAGCACCGCCTGCTGTTGCTTCTGACGTCGGCCCGAATTGGTGATTGCTTCTGCCGCCTCGTGAGAAGTCACCGGGTCCGTCAGTCGCGCCGCGGGCGTGCGAACGTCAACGGCCTTTGCCACAAAGGTCACAGAGCGCACAGAGTTAGTCGGACGCTTTGCAATCTCGGTGTCCTCGGTGTTCTTTCTGGCAAACGTGAACTCAATTGGCCGCTGCATTATTCTTCCATTCCCAGATGCCCTGACGTCCGCTCGCCGCGATCGGCGGCTCCAGCTTGCGGATGTCTCTAAGGACCAAACCGAACAGGCCCGCCGCTTGGCATAGAACCGCCCTTGTGTCGAGGTCTGTCAGCCACCGAGTCGCTGCGACCATGGCTGTGCACACCACTTTGCCGAAAGGCCAACCGAGTTTCACACCCAAATCCAGCCCCGATGGGAGCCATATCACTCTGCCGACCGCGCCACTGATTATTTTCCCGGCCTCGTCATCGAATCGCTTGCCTGCATGGATCGCTATTCGCTGATTTCTCAGCAAACCAAACCGATCATGCACGCGGGTCTCAATCGTCTTATGCCCCAGGGCGATGAGGCTTGCCCACGGCTGCCAGAGCGTAATCGCCTTCATAAATGTCTCAGGCATGTGTCGCTCCTCTCAAACATCGCTCTGTTCGCTCGTCCCCCTCAGACGTTTCCGCGCGCGTGTGAGACTGCGAAGCGCGTGATCCAGTGCTTGGATTACTAGAGCTTTCGGCTCCTCGCTGAGCCGCGCCGCGAGCTGCCAGGGCGATATGATTCCGAACTGCTTGAGCGTTTCCTCATATTCCTTGTGATTGAGACGAAGGGATTCCAGCTCACTGGAAAGCTCGGCGATATGTTTCCCCATGCGCCCCCCGACCTGGCGGCCCAACTCTGCGTCGTCCCGCTTGCCCCCCAGCCAGTCTTTCAGCGTCGTGCGATTGTCAACCAATCCCTTGTATGGATTGTCCAGCCGCGTCATAATCAGATACATCAGCAGGCCGTCCGGCGGCTCGATCTGGCGATATCGGGCGGCGGTGCGCGTGTGCGCGATGCCCTTCTCATTCACCCAGATCAAGCCGCAGCGCTTGTCTATTTCATCAGGCTTGATCAGCCCCTTCGGACACGCCCAATAGAAGCGATTGCATACATCCAGATAGTCTGGCCACTTTTCATCTCGCAGAAAATCGGGCCGTGTGATCTTGACCTCGAACCCGTTGATACACGGCCGCGCCCAACTCTTCCGTAACGATACGGCGTCCATGATCCGTAGCCCGCGTCCGCCCCACGTCGGCCCGAGTTTGGCACGGTCAAAAAACGCATCCCCCGCGCACTTCACGCGCAGCGCCTCAATGATGTCGTGTTCAGTCATTCGGCATTCCGCAATGATGAGTCCTTCGCCGCTTTGAGGTCGCGGACATCTGAGAGTAGCTTTTCACTCACCGTATCACCTGCCATTTGCCAATTGTCACGCTTCAAGCCGAGCCGCGCACAAGCCTCATCGAAGTTCGTCAGATCCTTCGCCGTGTTCACGTAATGCTGAATTTCCTTGATGCCTTCGCTTCGATTGAAAGGCGAGGCGGCCGGGCCGCTTTCCTTTTCTTGATCATTTGCGCCATCTGCGGACTGTCTTGCCTTCAGTTCCCGGATCAATTCGTCGGCCTGATCCTCATCGAGCTCGTTCCCGCTATTGGCATCATATCGCCTGAGTAGCGCGTCCCACTCGATTGCCGAAAGTCGCAGCTCTCGGCGGAGCTTTTTGATTCTCTCCTTTTGCCCCTCATCAATCGGCAACTTTCCCGTTTCGGATTGCGGATTTCGGATTGCGGAACGTCCGCCCTCGGCGCCCTCTGTCTTCTCCGTAGCTCTCGTATTCCGTCGTTGGCCACGCGATTTCTTTCCGCCCTCTGTGTTCTCTGTGGCCTCTGTGGCTGGCAACTCGTCCCCATCGTCATGCGGGGGCTCAATCACATATTCCGTCGGCCGCCGCCCGCTTTGAATCCGCGCAATCGTCTCCAGGTCCGCGTCGAACACGAGCTGCAACGTATAAACCGTGACCGCGCGGCCGCCGGGGTGCATCAGCCGCGGCACGCGCCGGAGCTTGAGCGGGACCATTGCCGCCCGCCCGCATAATCTCCGGACGTAGGCGATGCCGCTGTTGAGATCCACGATGTTCGTCCGGCTGCCGGTGTCTATCTGAAACACCCCCGCGCACGTGATCCGCGGGAGCATGACCATCAGACTCCCGACCGGCCGGCACTCGCCCTTCGCCAGAAGATCGCAGGGACATTTGACCTCGACGCGGACGCGCTCGACGTCCTTGTGTTTGCACGTCAACTGGTGGCACTTCGCGCAGAGGAAGCGGACCGCCCGCTCGCCGTTGCCCTTGCACTTGAGGCCGTGGGAGAAGCCATAGAGCTTGTAGCTCTGGGGAAACACGACCTCCTGCTGATCGGCGGGGAGCAGCACATCGAGCTCCTTCGGCTCCAGGCCGTAGATCTCCTGAATCTCCGGGTACGCCTGGCGCGTCTCGTCATCAAACTTGAAATGGTCCAGGGCCACCGGATACTCCTCGCCCGTCCGTGCGCTGATCCGCCGCTCGCCCAAGCGGATTTTGCCAATGCGCGGCAGCCGCCGCTCATCGGACAGCCCCTTGATCCGATTCAACTCGACGTCTGCGACGCTGACCGCTGAACTGATCGCTACATTCTCATCCGCATTCATCCGTTTCTCCTTAGACTCAATTAGGGCATGGCCGGAATGGCCGTACATTGGTCTGCTCCGCCGCCCGTCGCATCAGGTCCTCCGCCTCTTTCACGCGCCGGAGCGCCGCGTCGCGCTCTATCTGCAACTGCTCATTCTCCTTGTGCAGCCGTGTGATTTCGGCGGCAGCCCTCTGCACGATTTTTGCTGCGTCGGTCAAAAGTCCGATGATCACTTTACTCATCGTTTCGTTCTCCTTTTCCCCCTTTGCGTCAGCCGACGTGCGCCCCGCCGCTTCTCAGCCTTCTCCGCCCGCACTCGATCCGCCTCGCGCGTGCAGGCCAGACGATAAATGTCCATCATGCTGACGAATAGTTCCTTCTTGTGCCGTTTGCGGCGCAGGCCGATCGTCGCCCTGGGATACAATTTCACAAGATACGCGCCTCGGTCCGCCGGCGGCAGGCCCCGCAACTCAATCTCTCGGCAAACCGCCTTGTTGAGTTTCGTCGCCATCAGCGCCGCTCCTCAACGTCGTCCCGGTTGACTACACGCGCATCGGGACCAGGGGAATTGATGTAATAGTGGTTCCCGATCTGCCGTTCCGTCCGCACTGTGATCCATCGGCGCAGCCGACGGTCATAGAGGTCGCCCATCTCTTCGTCACGTGAATACCGTTGCATAGGTCATTTCCCCATCTCACGCCACAGCGGGCCGCGTGCCTCGCATGAACCTGTGTGTATCTGTGTTCACCTGAAGTTCCTCTGTCCCACGTTCGGGAATCCATTTGAGCCGATCAGCCGCCGCTCGATAAGCCATTGATGCAATTTTTCCAACACCGGAACACCACCGGTCCGCAGCCCCGCGTCATCGGCATACGCGGATCGAATCCAGAGAGCGAGCAGAAGCTCCTCCGTTGGCGTCCGCTTCTTCTCGCACAGCCGCTCCAGCGGCTCGATCTCCCGGATTTCGCCCTCGGCCAGCTCCAGGTCCTCCGGCCAGATCGTGTCAAGCAGCCATTTCGTGCCGCCGCGATCAGAGGCAAACGGCCCGCCACTCCGATGCCAGGACCTTGAGGCGGCGGAATAATCGGGCCGCTCGCCCCGCCAGATCGCGCGTCCCCAACTGGCGCAATACGTCGCAAACCAACATTCAGGATTTGCCACAGAGGGCACAGAGATAAGGCTCCGTTTTCTCTTGTCTCCGTCCGGCATCTGTCATCCCTCCTCTATACTCTCGGTGTGCTGGGTGGCAGATGTCCTCTTTATTCCCCCGAAGCGCCATCCTGCGAACTTGCCCGCGAGCCGCAGCAGCCAATAGGCGATCCGCATCCGCCAGGTCCATCGGGCATTGAGCTCGACGTGCACGATAATGTGCCTCATGTCGGGCATCAGTTTCGCCTTCATCTTCATCAGCTAGGCCTCAGCGTTCAGCACTCAGCGTTCAGCCCTCAGCTCAACGCCACGATCAGCCACGCGATGCCCCACGCGCCAGCAGCTATCACCGCGCCAATCAGCAGCCATGCCGCGAGCACGCCGTCCTCGTACACCTCGCCGTCAGACCGGCCCTGGCCGCCTTTGACACCCGCGGCGCGAGCCTGAACATCTGCCACAGAGGACACCCTTCGACTGCGCTCAGAGCAAGCAGAGGTCTCAGAGCTACGATTTCGTTCTCTGTGCTCTCGGTGATCTCTGTGGCTAAGGTGATTCGTATTCATCCGTGCTTCTCCTCCAATTCACAGCGGATTCCCTTAATCACGTTCATCAGCAATGTGCGAACAGCGGCAATTGGCGTGGCACCCCAGGCCTCGAAGTCTTTCCAGCTTGCCATGAAGCAATACTGATCTTGTGCACCATAGGCTGATCTCGGTTGCCGAATGATTCTCACACCACGGCGGGCGAGTTGCACCCAATCCGTCAGTGTTACCCTGCCACTTCTGTGGCTAAGGTGATTCGTATTCATCCCGGGTTATCCTCTATCGTTCTCCTCGAATGCAAGCTCCAACCAGTGAGGCCGGTAAGTGACATCGCAGTCGGTCAGAAGATCGCCGTCAATCACCACCTCGGCGATGATCCGACCATAAATCTCGTAGAACTTCACCGCCGCCGGGACGACGCGCAGCAGCCTGGCTTCTTTCTCCGCCATCACAAGCTCCTTCGTTCGCTAAGCCCGCATGACATCCCGGCCCGGGGAGCGGGCCGGCCGGCCGCCGACAGGGGGCCGAGAAGCGCAGCCGACGCGGACCCGCTCCCGGGTCTGGGTATCTCCGATGCGGGAAACCTGCCATTCAGCGAGAGGAAGAAGTTCGTCAGCTCGCGCAGCGTGACCGTCCGCGCGCGCTCGGTCTCCGCCCCGTTCAACTCTATCTCCTTGCGACAGCGCCGCTCCTCCGCCACAGCCCGCTCCATGCCCACCGCCTCCGTTCGCACATGTCCACCCTCGTCATACCAGCGTATTGCATACGTCGTCCGACTTTTGAGTTTCCGCCGCCACACCCAGACCCTTCGCCAAGCCATTTGGACCTCCCTTCGAACGGCAATGCAGAAGGCAGAATGATGAATGTAGAATAACGACTCGACCATTCATCGCTCATCATTCATACTTCTGCCCTTCCCCACAGGCGCCTTTTCGCCTTGTCGCCTACCAGGAACGCTGTTAGAATTATGACAAGTAGGGAACCCTGCGTATTGGGCGCAGGGCTCCCAGCCCATAAGCCTGCTGTAAGGGAGCAAGGCCATGAGCATAAAGATCCATGGGGCAGTCATCCGTGAACAGGGTGTCTCCTTTGCGATTGTCATCGTGAAACCCGCTGTGATTCAGACGCAGAATGGCGCAGCAAAGACGCGGGCAGCCGTCCGAGCATACTTTCCAGGCCTTCCAATCGTCTTAGCAGCGCAGGACTCACGTGGATTGTTTGAGTATCAGGGTCGTACCGACCTGGTGGATTTACTGGCGTCAACTGATGCGTCCCGCATTCCGTGGAAGGAATACACTTTCGCCTAATCATTCTCATCTCTCGCTCCTTTGCGTCATCTTTGATCTTCCCACCAACGAGGAATGTTGAAGCGCACCGCCGTCGTCTCTTTCTGGTAAGCAACGGTCTCAAATTGGCGTTCGTGGACCGGCTCGAATTCCTGCCCTGTCTTGTGTTCGGCCCACTTCTGAACGGCCAGACTTGCCGCATGGTAGGCTGACATGTTCCACTCCCTCCCCGTCCAGGTCTTGCCGAGAACCGGCACGGACAGTCGAATGGCCCCATCCTCGTAGATGCGATAATCCACAAGGATCATGACGAGGACCGTCTTGCGATCGCTGCTCAGATACCCCCACCATTGCACCGGGCAATCTCCGATCTCTCGTACAGGGCGTTTCGCCATACAGGCGTTCTCGTGCGATCTGACGCGATTCATCGCCGCCTCCCCTTCTGGGATGCCCCGGCCCCCTTCTTCGCCGACTGGCTGGGGCCGCTGGCGCTCGTGCGGGCCTCTGGGGTGCACGCAACGTGTTGCGTTGGGTTTGGGTCGAAAAAATAAGACGTCGAGACATTGAATATACCTGCGACGACGGCCAAGTCCGCCTGATTCGGGTATGAAATCCGCCCATTGAGCCAATTATAAATCGTCTGGCGGCTGATGTCGCACCCTTGGCGGACCATCTGCCGGTGCAGTTCGCCGGCCGAAATGCCCCGCCGCCCCATAATCCCTGCCAACTTCGCGCCTTCAAATCTCATATCACTCCTCCTCCACACTCTCTATTATACAACATCAGTTGCGTTTGTCAAGCGGCTTTTGCAAAAAAACGCTTGACAGACCAAACTTTTTCGGTTACGCTTCCTAAGCCGCCGCGCGTCCGAGGGATTTATGCACATCCGATGTCAAAAGCTCATCAAGAGCTTACGCGAGCGTGAGGGACTTACGGCCACTCAACTGGCCGAATCTTTGGGAGTCTCCTTGACGATGATAGCGAGATATGAAAACACCGATCCGGACAAGCTGACGAAGTGGCCCACGCCTCAGCGTGTCGAACAATTGGTCAAGGCCCTCAAGGCCACGCCCCAAGAGTCTGCCGAGTTACGCCGCCTTGCGATAGTCGCCCGATCGCCGGAAGCTGCTCACTATATAGAGACGAAGCTTTCAGAGGCGCCAGCAGTTTATTATACGGATCAACTTGACAAGGAACGCACCGCCCGGATAGTTTGGGAAAAAGAGGTCATGCGCCTTCGCAAAAAACTTGAAGACGCTGGGATTGATCCCGACCAGGATTAAAGGGAGAAAGTCATGTCACGGAAACAGTACGTCTTGCTGCTGGCAGTCGTTGCGATCATGGGCCTTCTCGGCGGCGGCCTCGTGCAGATCAGCCTCCCTCGTGCCACGGCCCAGGCCGCGGCGGAGAAAGGCAACGAGGAAGCGCCCTTTCCGCGCGGCTATACCAGAGTGGTCACGACGCAGTTCCTTCAGATCGTGGACGAAAACATGAAGCGGCAAGCCTTCCTCGGTTACGAGGCCGACAGGATTCGTCTTACCCTGTTCGATGCGGAAGGTAGAGGCGCAATCGAAATGAGTGTGAAAAAACAAGGGGAGCGATTCATCCGGTTTTATGATCCTTCCGGGCTGCCTCGATTGTCGTTGGTCCTTGACAAGGCCGTTCCTTCTCTTGCCGTGGCAAATACACAAGGAGTGTGTGCGGCAGCTTTGCGGGCTGACAAAGACAAAACTGCCATTCGTTTTTACGGTCCTCAGGACAAGGCTGGCTCTGTGCAGCCTCTGCTTGGCCTCGGAAACATCGGAGGAAAGGGCGCGCTTGTGTTCTTCGACAACGCAGGCAAGCCCGTGTGGATGGCCCCATGAAATCCGTGTCCATCCGCCTGTCCTGAGCGTAGTCGAAGGGTGTTCATCCGTGGTTCCCTTGCCGTTCTTTACATCCTTTGCGATGAATCGTTTCGGCTCATCGGCGTCTATCGGCGTTCACTCGTGCTTCGTAGCGAGACTTCGCAGAGTAGCATCTCCGGTTCCCCTCATGTCATCGCTCTCCTCGTCCTTTCGTAACCAGGAACCTTCCGTCCTTTCCGTTCTTTGCGCCTTTGCGGTGAAGAATCTTGGAAATCCTTGAAGCGATCAACACGGCGATCCTGACGGTCCTCATCTTCCGCCTCGCCTGGCGGTATCTGTGCGGGCAGGCGGAGTTCGAGCGGGATAAAAACAGCCTGCCAGAGAGGCCAAAGAGTTCTCAGTGATCTCTGTGGCAGTCCTTTAGCCTTTAGCAGGCGAGACGCGGATTCGGCGATCGGCCGTCAAGCGTCAGTCATCGTTTTTGATCAAATCCTTGTTCCGGTCTATCATGGCCCGGGCCGTCTTGCGAGCGATGCCGGCCTCCTGATATTTTTGACTGAGCAGCTTGCGGAGATCCTCCTCCGTAATCGTGATCTTGCCATTTGCCGGGTCCTTGTACTTGTCCTCAAGCGCTTGAATTGTCGCCGTCTGGCCGACGGACACGCCACGCTCCTTCAACACCCGCCGCTGACGCAGAAGCCATGTCAGCCCGGCGCCGGCCACGGCCGTCCCCAGACTGACCCAACCAGTGTTCAGAATACCCTTCTCCGCCGCGGTCACAACGAACTCGGCGACGGAGGTCTCGACTTTGGGAATGGCTGATGGCTGACGGCCGACGGCTGACGGCTGACGGCTGACGGCTGACGGCTCACCGCTGACCGCCACTTGGCCCTGAGCTCGTGGCCGAAGGGCTGATGGCCGTTCCTCTGGGCCGGTCAGGATTCTCTCGGCGATCTCCGCACACCCGACAAGAATCGTCCCTGTCAGAACCGCTGCAGCGATCACCACGAAGATACCTTTCACTGCGCGGGCCTTGTCGTTGCCCATAAGCCCTTTTTCCGTTCTCTGCGTTCTCTGCGGTGAATTCGTTTCCGTTTTCATAGCAACCTCCTCACGACATAAAGAATGATGCCGATCAGAATCGGCATCGAGATACCCACGGCGAACACTCGCCAGAAACGCTTCTCCATCAGGTCGAGATGCCGGCAGCCCGGCTTCTGACCGGACATGACGCCGTTGTAGTTTTGTTCGAGCTTGCCGAGCCGGTCATTCGACGCCTTCTGATGCGTGATAATGCTGTCGAGCATGTGCCCGATCTCGATCAGCGCGAAACTCTGCTGCATGTCCTGGCTGAACTTTGCAATCTGCTCGCGGGCGATGCGTTCGTGCGCCGTCCCCTCGTCGTCGAGCGCGTCGAGCAGGTTCCGGGCCTGGGTCAGGCCCAGGATCTTCGTGATCTTGTCCGCGCAACTGCTCATTGTTCAGCCCTCAGTGTTCAGTCATCAGTGTTCATCTGTGTTTATCTGTGGTTCGGCTTTCCGTGCAATTCCCCAACAGTCGGACCCATTGACAAACGTCGTGATCTTCTGCAATTCCGCGAGCCGAATGAGCACGTCCATGCCGTCCGGCAGGATCCGCCAGCAGTCGAGCGGATAGCGGTGGATCTCCCACTGCCAGGGGGCGGTGACAAACAACAGCCCGCCGGCCATCATCAGGCGCGCCATCTCCTTCATCAGCCGCCACGGTTCCTCGACGTGCTCTAAGACCTGGCCGCAGAGGATCACATCATACGCATCGCCCTGCTCCTGGATCAGATAGGGGCCAAGTTGGACCAGGTCCACGTTCGGCCCGGCCTCGGTATCGCAGCCGACGTATGTCCAGGCGGACGACAGCACTTCCCGATACGTGTGTGGAAAGCTGCGGTTCACGCAGCAGCTCCCCACGTCCAGGACGCGGAACGGCTGACCCCAGGCATCGCCCAGATACGAATGGATCAGCGTTTCCATTTCACGCAACGAACTGGCGTGCACGATCGGCCCTCCACCGTTTCAGCGCCTCGCAACTCACGCGTCGAACGTGATAGACCCTGGCGTCGCAAGCGAGCAGCAGCGTCCAGCCAGCAGCGCGCAACTGCCGGCAGAGCGGCGTATCGGCCTTGATCAAGGCCGGAAGCTGATGCCATCGGACATCGTCGAGCGCGGCGCGGCGCCACACCGTGCAGTTGAAGCTCACGCCCGTGCAATCGCGCACATGGGGATCTCCATGCCACAGCGCGGCGCGCAACGCCCGGCCGTGGGTGGGCTCCGTGAGCCGCCCACGATGGTTCAGCGCATTGCACTCGACGGCAGCCACGAGGGGGTCAGAGGTGATCACGCGCTCCGCGATCTCGCGCGCGCCAGGTTGAATGAAGGCGTCCATCTCGATCGTCCAGACGAAGTCGCGGCTCGATTCCTCAACGGCTTTCTGGAGAAGCGGAATCATGCGCGGCGGCTCGCCCGGGCCGAGGTCGAGAATCCGCCAACCGCCGTCGCGCAGGGAGCCGCGCAGCCAGTCGGTGGCCCGGTCCACGGCCGCGATCCGCTCGACGTCCGGGAAGTGCTCGCGGGTGTTCGCCATGGATCTCATGGCGACGTCCGCCGCCTCCTCGTCGGGCGCGAAGACCGTCGTGATCACCGTTAGGTTTTGATCGCCCATGCCCGGGTCCTTTCGGGCGCGACCCGCTCGACGCGGAACCCCTTTTCGAGTTCCTGGGCGAGCGGGCCGATGTCCATGCAGAATTCCAGACGCCCATTGTTGCGGAGCACGCGCCAGGCCTCATAGGTGAAGATTTCGCGTTGGTTTTGATTCAGCTTTTCCATCCCGCCGCAAACGTAGATCTCGCGGAAGCTGTCGGCATCGAATGGCAGGGCGCCGAGCACCGGCCCCCACACATCGAGATCCTTGGCGCCGTTCCAGCCGAACCGAATGCCGCGCCGGTCCCAGATGTTTCCGCGGCAGCCGATTGCCAGCGTCCGCGCGCTTCCATGCAGACAGCGGCGAGCCGAATGAGGCAGATGGACCGCCTGAATCGCATCTGTCATCACGCATACGTAGCCAGCGTGCTTCAGTTGATTCCCGATCTCGCCGTCCACGAATTCGAGTTCCGGGACGCGATTCCAGTTGATGTGTGCAAGGGCCGAGCGGCGCCACAGCGTGCAGCTCAACGTAGGCCAGCGCGGGATGCGCAAGTCTCCATGCCCAGCCCACGGCTTTGCCTCCGGCCAATCGCTCGTAAAAGGATACTCGGGCCGGCCATTCGCCGTAACTGATTTCAGATAGAGCGCGGCGACGCGATTTGGCAGCCTTCGCATGAGTGCAATCGCTTTTTTGGCCTGCTCTGCCTTCAGCAGCACATCCTGCTCGACACTGAAAATATACTCGCCCTCCGAAATAGTCACCGCCGCGCGCAGCAGTTGGCCCATACGCGGCGGATGGCCCTCGCGGATCGTGAACGCGGTCAGCTTATCGGATGCAATGGCCAGCGTCAGAAGCGCCCCGGCATGATCAATCGGCACAATCTTTTTCCAGTCAGGCAAGGCCTTGAGACTATGGCTCAAGCTGGCCGCGGCCATCTGCTCAGTTTGTTTGTCGGGCGCATAGATGCAGGTAATGACAGTGCCCGGATGCTTCAGGGCCTGCCGCGTATCTTTCTGCGCAGCATGCACGATGCGCGTCAAAGCAGGCCCAGCATCGCAACTTCTGAACTGCCGCGACAGCCACCAGTTGCTGTACCTGTTCCGCGCCTCACGATTGATCGCCGGCGCGCTCGCCGGAAGATCTGCCCACGATTGCGGCTCACAGAACACGTCGTGTCCCTGAAACCAGCTCCGGCCGAGCGCGACCACCGGCAGGTCGTTGAGCAGGAACTCGTTCGTCATGCTCGAGGAAATCACGAGGCAGTACTCGGCGTGCACGGCCAGTCGTTGATTCGTATCGTTCGGAACCTGCTCATGGCGAAAGACGTGCACGCCGTCCGGCCACTTCGTCAACGCATCGGTCTCTGGAGTACTGGGCGCCGTCTTCACGGCCAGTTTCAGCCCGCGCTTTTTCAACTCCTCGGCTATGCGACGGACCAGATCATTATGGTGTCCACGTGGCTGCAGGCGACAAAGGGTGCTGTATTGCTGGAGCCAGAGCGCGACGTACTTTCCCTGGATGAGCGGCGGCTTTTGCCGGGCTTCACGATAGCCGCGTGATACGCGCCGATGATAATCCCTCAGATCAAACGACAGCTTCTGCCAGTCAATGGCAGCTTCCGCCACGCTGTCCCATTCGGCGTGAATGGAGCTGAACCCGTTGCGCTCGTAACGGTCCAGCATGAAATGCTGATAGTGGCCGAAGTATCCGAAGTCAACGCTGAGTGGCACGATGTTCCGGTCATAGCACCATTCGAGAAACTCCCGCCAGGGCCGCACGGCGCGAGCGACGCCATGCTCTTCCCACTGAATCACGGCATCGGGAATCCCGACCTGTCTGATCTTTTCCGGCAGGCCCATCAGCGGCTTTTCGAGGTCCATCATTACATGCTCGATACGCCAGCCCTCGCGGGCGAACGGCTCGAGGAAAAACGTCGTATGCCGCTCCCGATATCCTGGCCGGAGGGCGAACAGCAGCGTCGGCGCGTCCTCCGCGGGCTGAGGAATATCCAGGCCGGGCACGTGGCATTCGGAGCATATCAGCGGGGTTAGAGGCTGCGCGTGGAACGGACAGGAGATCCTCTCATGTCCGCAACAGCCGTCCTGAGTGCGATAGCGGCAGGCCCGGAATTCTGCTTGGTGCGCGCGGTGCTGCTCCTCCAATCCAGCCCTGTCGAACGCCAGGGGGATGCCATGCTCATCGGCCAGCGCGCGAATCGTGGTTGCAATTCCCTCGAACGGAAGGCCCCCATGTTTTGTCTGGAAATCGAGCATCTGTTTCAGGAGTTGTTCTTGCTCAGGTTTATCTGATAACGACGCGAACTTTGCGAACGCCGCATTCAGGTCAAAGGGATTTGTCTCCTGGACCTGGGGCAGACAGCCGGCGCGAAGGCGCGCCGCGAGTCGCGCCTTGGCTAAGCGATTGAGAATTGTCCATTGACTCTCTGGCAGTTCGTGGTTTCGCTCGCGCTGACAGGCGATGCAGTCCTCGGCCATCACATTGCACCGGAACCCCAGGACACGGCTGAGCAGCCCGCACTCATTTGAATGCTCATGCCTCCGGCTGATGTGCCGGCACTCAATCGTCTTCGGGTCAACTGTCTGACAGTCCTTGCAGCTCATGCCTCAGCCTTCGGCATTTAGTTACGGCGAGCAGGCCGCCTCACACTCGGCCTTGCTGTCATACGGTCCGCCAACGACCGAACAATAATTTGAACCTTCCTCAACTCGTGGCAGGCAGCCCGTCTCAAAAGGATATTGGAGACAGGGGTGATTTGTCCGAACAACCGCCCCGGAACAATCTCTGCTGATATACTCCTCGTCCTTCCGGCAGTACCATTTGTTCTCGATCAGGCTGATCATGGCCGAAGATGCACGGCTGGAGGCCTTAGAGGATGCACGGCTCGACGCCAGCGATGATGCACGCGATGATGCGCGGCTGGATGCCCGACTTGAAGCTCGGCTGGATGCCCCGGACGAAAAACCGCTGGATGCCCCGGTGGAGGCTTCGGACGATGCGCGACTCGATGCCCTGCTTGAAGCTCGGCTCGATGCCTTCGACGAATCCTTTTTTGACCATTCTGACGAGCCGGCATTCGATGAGGCATTGCTCGAAGCGAAAGTTGACGCCCTCGACGATGCCCGCGAGGATGCTTTACTGGACGCATCTGACGACGCTTTGGACGAATCCTTTTTTGACCATTCCGATGAGCCGGCATTGGATGATGCATTGCTTGAACCGTATGACGAGGCTTTCGATGATGCACGTGATGATGCTCGGCTCGATGCGCGTGACGACGCGTCTGAGGATGCGCGGTTTGATTGCCTGGACGATGCATCGCTCGACGCCTCTGAGGATGCCAGGTTTGAGCCCCTCGATGATGCGTCGCTGGATGCCTTTGACGAGGCGTCGCTCGATGCGTCCGATGACGCGCGGCTTGAGGCCCCACTCGATGCATCACTGCTGGCGCGACTCGAATAGGCCGCGATCTGCACGACGCCATCGCCCTTGTTAAATGCCATCAGGCCGGCGCCCAGCTCGACGACGCCATAGGTTCCCAGATTGCCGTTTTCGTCAATGAGGATAATTGTTGCCATTCTCAACTGCCCTCAATATAGATCTCCGCGTGTCCCGGGGAAATTTCACGAAACCGCAAAAGCCCTTTGAGATACCAGGTTTGCGCGGCGACCTGCATATCGCCGGATCGGCTGCGCGTGAAGACGTGATCCGTGCGCCGGCCCGTAATTGTTACGAGCGCCGTGGCGCTCAGGCCGTCATCGGCTACTTCAATAACCTGATCCACCCGCATCGGACCGGCCATGTCCTTGCAGGCATACCAACTTCCGCCCTTCGCGCCGACGCGATCGCCAGCGGCAAGCGACTGGCCGGCCTCGAGCTCGACGGTGACGTAGGCCTGGGCGCCAATGCCGCTGATGATGCGTCCGGGCTTCCCGGAAGGAATTTCGCGGCGAATGATCCCGAGCATCGTGATGCCGCCATACGCGGGCTGGCGGCCATTCAGGAAATTGTCGTCCGCGTCGGCGCCCGTGAGCTGCATGATGCCCTGGCAAGGAGCCGGTAATGCGGATAGATTTTTCGCGCGAGGCCACTGGCCCGGGCGCGGGGCATAGGGGGCCGTGCGCTGATAGGCCATCAGCTATCCTTTCTCGTTGAAGTCTGCATTCTGCACTTTGCACTCATCGTTCATCCTTCACGCTCACTCGCCCTCCGTCTGCCGGTAGGCGTCAGACGCCTGGGCCGCCCGGTTCATCTCGCGGACGAATTCCGATTGTCCGACGTAGCCCGGGATGTTCATCGGAGCGACCCGCCGCCAATCCACATCCCACCAGGAGAGGTCTATAGTGGTCGTGCCACTCTCAAAATCCCATGCCTGCTTCGTCACGACGCTATTAATCGGCACACTGAATGCGCCGCTGTTACAGGTCGCATTTGTGATGTATTTGCCGGGTTTGGCGAAGTCCTTGAGCTTGCTGATCTGCAACGAACCGGAGGCATGGGGGATGCCATACCACTCGCGGGCTAGAAGGGCGATGGCCCGCAGGCGGGGCGAATCGTCGCGGAGCAAGTACGCTACGATGCTGCCCTCATCGTTTTTCACCAGATTTGATGCATCGGTGTGAATGGAAATCGCCACAGGGGAACCGTCTTTATACAAGCCCACGTCGCTCGTGGCGATGATATACCAGAGTTCAGCATCTGGCACGCCGATTACCACCATGCGGTCGAAGTCGGCTGACGGGGCTGAGCCGCATTGCACCTCGACCGTAAGGCGCTCATCGAGTTCGATGGCGACCAATGCCTTCAATCTCCAGGCCTCCCAAAGTGGAGCATCCTTGCTCGGCTCGTGACCCGCCCAGTCATCGGGGCTCGCGAACAGATGATTCGGCGAAAACTGAATCCGGAGGGCGGATCCTCGATCCTCCATGCTCACCCGCCCATTCGGGAAGTCGGGATCTCGCAGATCATCAACGTACAGCCACCGGCCGGCTATCCAGGAGACGCTGTTTCTGTCGGTCTCCGGATGAGGGACAAGAACAAATGGCGCGCGGAATGGGAGCCCATCTTTTCCCGTGTGCGTCCAGGTCGCGGGCCATCTGTAATCTATGCCTTCTTTCAGCGGCAGCCATCGCAACAACGGTCGCCCACAGGGATAACGGTTTGAAGCGAGGTAGCACAGCTTGCCGTTCAGAATGAAATCGTCATCGCTTCCAATCGAGAGGTTAGCCGGAGTGTTCCCGCCCCAGCCCCAGTCGTCGCGGATCCTGAACTTCGAGTACACATCCTTAAACCGCGCCGCAGCGCGCACGCGGTCGTTCTCCTCTCTTTTGAGCCAAGCCGGCCAATCGCTGTATCCAGCCACGTTTTTTGCGCCATCCTTGTAGGCCTGCTCATCCTCAGCCGTCCAGTCAGCGATGAGAGCCTCGTCCGCCTCGGGCTCCGCGCGGGCCCGCACGTTGAAGCACGCCTTGATCCGCCCCCCCTGCACGCGGACTCGATCATAGACGCGAGAGTAACTCGATGACGTGAGGATGCGGCGTGGATCATGCTTCTCGCCCATGTCCACAGCACCCTGCTCAGCGTTTTTTGAGAACGCCAAATCCCCGACAATTACATGCTCTGCGAAGAGACTGAAGATGTGGATCGTCGCAGTGCCGGCGCCGATGGACCGAATGCACCAACCGTATCCGCGCCTCCGGTCAATGAGCTTGTTCAGCGCCTGGCGCACCGTCAGACCGTCGAGACTCACGATCTCCGTGATCTGATCGAGGTCGTCTATCAGGCCGCCGAGCTCCCAGTCTGGCCCCTGAGCGACGCAGTAGTGGGCAAGCAGATATTCGAGGATGTTTTTGATCGTCCATAGTTGCGCGTTGTCCTCAAAGTACCAGGAATAGCCCGTCTGCGCGGTCCGATTTCCGAGAAGCGTCCCCCCCCGCTCGTGTGAGACGTTGAACGTCAGGGAGCGATGAATGTGATAGACGTCGCCCGTTGACTTCTTGCACCAGGAGCCCTCTATCGGCGTCATATCGAGGATATGATCGAGGCCGTAGGCGACGAATGTGCGAGTCCCGGTGGGATTCGCCACGTCGCGGCCGAGCTCCTCCGTGGTTTGGTCAATGACGATCCCTGTCCACTGAAAGTCCGGGCTGGCGCAGTCTATCTGAACGTATTGATCGAGCAGGTCGAGCTTATCTTCGGCGGCGAACGTGTCGCGCTGCGCGAGATTGTGCTCGCCGAAATACTGCACGATGACGGCCTTGGACATTTCGGGCGCGGCAACGTCCACGACGGAAACCGGTTTCAGCGTCGAGCGCTCGGTCCACGCCGCCGCCCAGGAGGCTTTTGTGTAGATTTTGATTGTCGGATAGTCAGCGATGCTCATGATTCACGATTCAAGTTACTTTGTGAACCGTCCAACGGTGCGTGACGACGTAGCGGTCGGCCGCGGACCCGAGCCCGCCAACCGCGCTCTTCACATGATTCACGCTCACCTCCACGACTTCAACGATCGCCACGTTTGTGTCGTTTTGTCCGTCCGCATAGGTGACGGTCTGCAGCGACCCCTTGATATCCACGCAGTCGGAATGATGGCTTTCGGCGGCCCCCGCGCTGTCGAGATCGCAGAGCGTGATGAGCTGCGAGAGCGGCGCGCGTTTGCCGATATTGAAGTAACCGTGTCCGTCCATCCCCGGCCACGTAATGTCCGTCGGCTGCTTCCCGGGCTTCGTCACGCGGCCGATCAGCGATGTGAATTGAATTGACCCGATGCTGGGCGTTGCCATCTATTCTCCCGGCGGCGGCGTCACAGTTTCGGTTTTTGTGAGGTCGCTGCTTTTGAGGTTGACGTCAAGACCCTTCTTCAGGCGGTCGTCTATCTGTGCCAATTTTGAGTGAAGCGCTCGAAGATCTTCCAGACTCTCGGGTCGAAACTCGGGATGGGGCTCGATGCGGTAGCCTCGCGAGCGCATCTCCTCGATGCGACCTTCTGAAACTGCGAAAGGCCGGCCTTCTTCCTCGGCCGCTCCGACACCAAATGCCCCAGCTCGAAACTTGGTTGGATACACTTTGTAAGGAGCAAAAGGAGCTTTGCTCTTGAGGCGAGAGAGAATGCCGAATGTAACATTTATGACATCCTGTTGGGTTCCAAAGACCGCCTCTTTCTCGAATTTCCATTTTTCCATTCGCTGTTCAATGTCGCTTACACCAGCCGCGCGCAGTCCCGCGACGAGCCTTGGCCGGATCGCACCGGCGAGCGCCTCGGGAGAAGTTCGGCGCATCTCCTCAGTGAACTTGTCCAAAGCCAGGCTTACATCCTTGACCGGCTGTACTCGTCCCTGTCTGATGTCGGCCATGTATTGCTCAAAGGCTCGCTCGAGTCCTTGTGCTGTCGGCGGAGTAATCGCTGTTTCCGCGGCCCTGAGCACACCCATGGCTCCGGGCTTTCTCAGAAGCAAGCCTTGGATAGCCTCCAGGACTTTTGCCTCTCCACCTATTTTCCCAAATATTTCTCTGCGCAAGCTGGGCGACGCCTTACGCAGACGTTCCTGAAGAGCCGCAAGCCGTTCCGGCCCGGTCGCGCCTGGTACTGGACCCCACGTGACGCGGCCGCGAGGTCCTTCAGTAGGATAAATGTCCTTTTCAAGACGTGTCATAAGATTGATTAATCCTGTTGTCGAGAGTTCGCCAGTAGGATCAGCTCCCATCTGCGTGAAATAGGCTAGGAGTTCGCCTACACGTTCTGGGGTAAACCCTCGGGGTACTCCTGCCGCCAGAGCCTGTGCAAGTGCGCGCGTTTGAAGTCGAGGATCTACGATTCTTGCCGCTCGTCCGAACTGCCCGGCATATCCGTAGGCGCGTTGTCCCTGTTGAATACCAGTGAATCGCATGATGTCCATCAGACCACCGGCAAAAGGGCCTGCCTGAAATTCCGGGCCGATGACACCGCGAAGCGTCATGCCCACACCCAAGGCAGATTCAAACGCTGGCATGGGCAATGGACCTTTGGCACTCCAAGCGGGACCATATGCGCGCCATACTTCCGCTTGCGACACTTGGGCGCGCGTCGCTATCCGGCCGACAATGGCACCGGCCTCAGCACGCATCTCGCTAGGAACTTGATAAAGCGCGCCGGCACGAGCTTGGGCCAGAGATAACTGTGTTTGGGCGGCCTCGCGTTGGCGCTGGACGAGGTTCTCGTACTCACGTTTCAGTTGATTGACGATCATCATGACGCCGCCGACGGCGCTCCCGACGCCTGTCATGGCGGCCGCGAATCGCATGGCCTCGCCGCCCGCTCTGCCCAGGGCGCCCGCGGTGTCGTCTCCCGCCTTCTTGCCCGTGGTCTTGGCCTTGCTGAGCTGCCGCTGGAGTTTCTGCACCTGGCCGGTGAGCTTATCCACCTGCTGAATGGCTTTCGCCGCGTCGCCTTCAAACACCACCTTTGCTTTAGCCATTTTGTAAACGCAGAAGGCGGAATGCAGAATGATGAATCAGCGAGTCTGATTCATCACTCATTCTTCATCCTTCTTCCTTTCTTTTAGTATCCTCTGAACCAGAGCTCGATGTCGGCGAATGTGGGCGCGTAGCTGGGGGCGAGTCCGTTTCGCCAGAGCCGGTACTGGATTCCCCGGACACTGGAACTTTTTTTTTATTCATCTCCTTGAGCAGCTTTGTGAACGTCGGCCAGTCTATAAGCGCGAGCAGAATGTCGCCGATGCGCTTTTTCGTCAGCAGCCCAAGCACGCTGACTTCTTCCGCCGCGAGATAATAGTTCATGGCAAGCGCTTGGATGGCATGATCCCATTCGACCTCGATTGCCGGTTCCTCCTGATCGGCCTGGCCGCGCACAAGCTGCCAGATTTGCTCGGCCAGCCGGGTGATCGCGGCGTATCGCTGCAATGGCTGTTCTATGAGTCCCCCATCGGCGCGCAGCCGTAGCCTCTGGTCCAGAGCGCTTCCGCCCATCGCTAGTCGCACGAGCGGAATGGTCCACAAATTTCCATCCTCCAGTTTGATCTCATGCCCGGCCACAACTTCGTCACGCTGCAAATCAACGGGGATCGGGCGGCTCTCACGTTCCCATCCCACCCACCAAGCCGCGCCCGGCGCCTGCTGCCACTCCTGCCGTTCCGCAAAGTAGCCGGGGCGGGGTTTGTGCTCCCGTTCGATGACGAGGATAGTCCCGGACTTGCCATCGGGTCCGGCTTCGACGCCACGCGTGGCGAGGCTCAAAACTTCACCAAAACGGGTCAGATGCGAGCGCCGGAATTCGCCGATTGTCAGCGACTCCGGGACATAGTAGAGAAAACCAGCCATCTGAATGATGTCTCCCTTTCTTACGTGATTGCCGTTGCGGGATTGATGATGAGGATGTCATTCGCTCCGTCCCACGTCGGGCGGATCTCGACTTGCGTGGCGACTGTGCCGCCCTGGGCAGCCGTGATGTTGCGCACGCGGATTTGGCCCTCGTCTATGCTGAACGAAATGTGCTCCGCCGTCGCATCGGCGACTCGCGTCCCGCCTTTGACCATCTTCCGCAGATAGATCAGGGAATCACTCGCGTCCTGGGCAGCGCCAGCCAGGCCGAATGTGGAGAGGCTGATCGCTTCGAGCGTGGTGATCGTGATCAAAGGTTCACGCTGGATGATGCCGATGAAGCTTGGCCAGGGCTGGCCGTCGCCGCTCTGGACGATCTCCGCGATGCCGGGGTCAATTGTCACGGCAATGACGCCGCTGAGGGTTGTGCCATTAATTTTGACCGGTCCGAGCGTGAAAAGCTCGCCGACGGCTGGCGCGCCGATGAGCGCCTGATTGTTGGCAATAACGATGGGGTCGTTCGTCCCGTCATAGCCGATGATGGCTTCGAGAGCGAGCGAGGCAACGCCCTCCTGCGCAGCGCTCAGAGCCCGTGGCAGAAGCAGGCCCTCGTTCACGGTCATCTTGATATGCACGCTGCCGCTGGCGCGCGCGCCGCCCTCCGCGATCTTCTGGAAGAAGCATTCGAGGCCATCATGCGTCGCATCGGAGTCAATCTTGATTCCGCTGAGGAGGAATTTGTTGGACATCTCGGCGAGGATTGTGGCAAGGGCGGTGGATGTGAAGGTGATGCGCGGACTCTGGCCCATGGTCGCGACGTATGTCGGGTCCACCTCGCCGCCGGACCTCTGAAGGATTTCGGCGATGCCCGGGTCAAGGCCGTAGTTCGTGAGCTGATCAATGAACACAGCGTTTGCTTCGGTGATCGGGTCCACGTCCACGGCGTAGAGCGTGTGAAGATTTGCGACACTCATCGTTTCACTCCTTTCGGAATTCAGGATTCAGGATTCAAGATTCAAGATTCAGGCGTTGCCGGCCATAATCTTGAATCTTCAATCTTGAATCTCATTTCAGAATTTGATCGTTTCGCGCTCCTGGAGATTATTGATGGCCCCGGCTACGTTGTCGGCCGCCAGCCTGGCAATAACCTTCTCCTCTTTCTTGAGGATCTTCGTCAGTTCGTAGGCGTGCTTGCCGCCATGGAACTGCGTAATGTATTTGGGCACGGGCAGCTCGCCAGTGGCGCGTCGGGCGCTCGTCCGCAGGTACATTTTCTTCGCCTGCTCGCGGGTTTTGCCGCTGAACACAAGCGGGTCCGCGTGGCCCTTCTCGCGTATTTTCCGCCGTAGGTATTTTTCAGAGCGCTTATGATAGTGATAGCGGCTGAACCCCTCGCGGGTGAAGTGGATCGGCCGGAAGCTTTCGTGCCAGTGCATCGCACACGCTTCCATCGCCTCGCGGACCAGGCGATTCATTTGTTTCTTGATCACCTTCGGCCCGCCAGTGATCTCAATATGTCCAATGAACATTGTTCAGCTCTCAGCTTTCAGCCATCAGCCTTCAACTGCTTTCTTGTCTTTTCGCCATCTGCGTCATCTGCGTCACTCGTGCTTCGTAGCGAAGTGCCACTTCGCAGAGTAGCATCTGCGGATTTCCTATCCGATGGTGCTGGTCAGGCCGTATTCGATGCGATAGCCGATTTGGTAGAACTCCCCCTGGCCTTTGGCTGAACGCACGGGGCCGTATGAAACGGCGAAACTCCGAACGTGGAGATAGGCGCCTGAGCCCGCGAGGTCCATCATGTCGCTGATGATGCTGTCGGTCTTGTTGAGGAACAGGATTTCGGCCTCGTCAAACTTGGTTTCATCCTGCTGGGCGGAGGCGACATCGGCCTCAAAAAACAGTTCGAGAGTGCCGCGGTCTATGTAATGGCCTTTGGCGCCGCCAGCGATGGCCTCACTTTCCCATTCTCCGGGAATGGCAAAGCGAACGACGGCAAACGGACGTGTAGGGGTTTCTTTTGCCACGCGGTAGATGCGGAGTTTGGCTGCGGCGATCCGTTCATCCTCCGTGCCTTCAGCGCCGATCCAGTCCTGGAAGTTGCTGGAAGCGGCGAGCAGCTCGCGAAGGTTTTCCAGGGCCAGGCCCATCATGCCCGTGCCATCGGTTCCACCGCCGGCGGTCACATAGACGCTGGCCGGCTTGCTGGGCACGCTGTAATATCCGCCATCGTCAGAGACGACGACGAAGTCATACCAAGTCTCGGCGTCGAGGCCGGCCTGGGCAATGTCGCCATCGCCTGCGCGCGTATTGCCAACGGTCCAACTGGCGTCGGCAGTCTTGCGATAAAACAGGCGATTCGTCACGCCTGCATCGCCATCCACGGCGGCCGTGATCGCGTCGCCATCGCCATCATTGCTCACGGACAACGTGGGCTCGGCCGGCGGAGAGCCTCCGCTGGTGATCCACCAGCCTGCGGTTGCAACGCTCTGCATGTCGGCGATTGTCACACTCATTAAGCTGTGGTCCTCGAAGCCGCCGCAATCGTCAGCGTGAACAGGGCGGTCGTGTCATCATCGTCATAGAACGTGTAGGCGTCGCCGCTCTTAGAGACCTTTCCCCGCGCCAGGGCGTAGAACGCCTTCACGAGGTCCTCGAATGACGCAGTTCCACCCGCCGTGATCCCGGTCTTAGCGAATAACGCGGTCACGACAGCGGCCGCGTCATGTGTGCTGAAGCCGGTGGCCTTGTAAGTGGCCGCCGCATCGCTGTGGGCGAGCGTGCCGCTGACATTGAGCTTGTTGAGGTATCCGGCGCGAGCGGCGGTGAGGCGAGCGGCCAAAGTTGCCAGGTCATTTAGCGCACCGCTGTTCGGCAGGTTGTCGGTGATGGCCTTGATGGCGTCCACGACGGTATCCACAGTAAGCACGTCATCCATGAGTTCGGCGATCGTCTTGTCCCGGACCTCGACGACGAAGTTGTAGTCGTGGCAGCCGGAGCACTCGATCTTGACGATGTATTTGCCTTCGGATGTGAACTCGCTGGCGCCGATTCTGAGCCAGTAATTGCCATCGCCCTGCTCCTTCCAATCATTCGTCGTCACGCTATATGTGGACTCGGAGGTCGCGGCCTCGAAGCCATATTTGCATGTGATGTCGCCGAATGCCTTGCTCGGTTCAGGCGAGTAGAGGTCAGTAGAATCCACAAGGCGGATGGGGAACCAGTTGTCGGTACTTTTCTTCGCTTCAAATGAGCCGTCCATTTATCGCGCTCCCCAGGGAAAGGCGAATTTCCAGGCTTGTTGCTCCGCGGCTTTGGCGGCCGGCGGGCCGCCCCCCTCATTCAGGTCAAGGTTCTGAACATAGAACGTAAGGTTGCTCGCGGACGCGGCCGCTTGGTCATAGCTATTCGCAACAAAAACGTACTGATAAGTTCGGTCCGCTATAACCCCGGTAACTATCGAGTCCTCAAGAGTTTCGCGCCCTGAATCACTGTAGAAGTCAAGCGTAACGGCCGTGCCAGAGCGTGATGCGGTGCAGTAATGCAGGGTGGATTGGGGGACATTGGCGGCTGTCGCATAGTCACCACCACCGTCCTCGAAGTCCCAGACATACCACTTGTCAGTCCCGCCGTACAGCAGTAGGGCAATAGCCTCGGCATGTTGTGTGCCCCATAAATAATACGAGGTAGTACTGTTACTCAGTGCCCATGCAACTGCTCTGCCTGTGGTAACTGCACTGTCCCAGTAAATCTCGAAGTCATGGTCTATGCCATCGCCGAAGTGAGCAGCTCCCTTGTCGTCATAGACATAGCATGACGCATCGTTGCGAAGGGTGTCCACATCCGCCTTTGGCGCAGTCAGCGTCAGGTCGCCATTCTCGTCATGGTTTGTAAAAGTGCTAAGGTCTTCCGTTGGGTCGGGGCCAAGTGGCAGCGCGCCATCCAGTTTGTCGAGGTCAACGCCAGTCAGAGCTTTCAGGTCAACGTCCTTGTGCGCCGCCTTTCCTTGAACCTTGTGCAGGCGAAGCCGGGGGTCATCTGGTGCCCCATCCTTCGGTCGCTTGTAGCCTGGCGTTCCCACTCTGTGGCGAAGTGTAAGAATGTCTTCGAATAGGCGAAAGCGGACTTTCTTGCACTCGGCCCGGAATCTATTGGCCTTCGCTGAGGAGTCGCCCGCCCGCGTATTGTGCTTGAGACGCATGGCCTCCATCGCCGCGTAGAGATAGCGGTAGCGGTCAACATCTGAAACGATGTTTGGAGGATAATTCAATCCTATTTCTCCATACTAGTTCTGTGTCCTTCGCCAGCGACGTATTTTCGGACCGGGAGAATGAGTTCGAGGTCGGCGGCGTCGCCGGGTTCGGGATTCACATCGCCCACAGTCCACGTTTCGGAATTGATGAGGACGGTGTCGCCGCGGGCCGGGCTTTCGATTCCATTGCTGGCCGCGGTACTAATAAAGAGCGTTGCTGTGCGCACGAGCCAGGGGCCGTCATCGAGCTCGCGCGTGTCCTGGGGTTCCTCGGTGAATACCGCGGTGATGGTTTTGGCCTCGGCGCCGTCTGGCGTATAGGTAACGGAATCTCCATACACGGTGAAGATGTGCGCATGGGCGGTTTTTATGTGGTCATCAAATTCAGACATGGCTTACGCCTTGCCACAGAGATCACCGAGAACACAGAGAACGGCAACGGCGCCCGGGCGGGTGAAGGAGGCGAAGTCCCGCCCGGGCTGATGACGCCGAACAAGTCATGCGGTCCGCGGATTGGATTCCGCAATCCGCATTCCGCAATCCGCATTCCGCAATCGCTTTACGCCTCTTCGGCCCAGGTGCCGCGCTTCTCGACGATGAACCAGCCGTCGGCGCCATCGCCGACGAGGTGCAGGAAGTCGCCGCGTTTGGCGGTGAGCTTCGTGTTGAGCTGGCCCTTGGTGTCGGTTCCCGCGACGTCGGGTCCCATGATCTTGTCCGCGGCAGCGACAGCCAGCGTCAGGAGCACACCGGCATCGTCGCCGTCATTGACGAAGATCACGTCAAGACCGGCGATTGTCGAGGGCAGCGTGATCGTCTTGGCGTCGGTGTCCACGTGGATCACCTTGCCGCTGTCCAAGGCGTCAACGGTGTAGTTGGCCGATTTCGTCTCGTGGGGCTTATTCGCCCACGCGGGCCACTGCGGGCTCTCGGCGTTGAGCAGCACGTAACAGTACGCGCTGGTCGCCGTCGTGTCGGCTGCCAGGCAGCCCATGAAAAAGTCGCCTGCTGAGGCGACGGTGGTTGCCGCGCCAGTGCCCGCAGTCCCCCCGTAGGGATCGCCATCCTCGTCCCACCAGACCGGCTGCCCGACTTTGCCCACGCTCGCGGTATGCGCCGCCTTCACGATTCCCGCGATCGCCAGGGCGTCATCGGCCGATGCCGCGATGTCGTTCGGCGGCACGGCGGCGAGTCCGCCGAGGTTCTGCACATCGCCCCCCGTGATCGCCGCGGCCGCCGTGTGGTCAAGCGACTTGCCCTCTTTGTACATCTGTGCTTCAAGAGTCATGATTGATCTCCTAACTGGATCCGCAGATTACGTACTACTCTGCGAAGCAACGACGCTTCGCTGCGAAGCACGAGCAGATCACGCAGAAAACGGGTTCCGGGGTTGGGGGCTGGGGTATTCTCATATCCCAAACCCCCAAATCCTAACCCCTGATTGCCAAACTTACGCCGTGCACTTCTGCATGCCGCGGAAGTCCAGCGACTTGCAGCCCACGTCGAGATACACGCGATAGCCGATGCCCAACACGTTGATGTCGGCCGTGATGCCGAACCGCTCGATGGTCGGCTCCTGCTTTCCGTTCAAGAACGCGACTTCGATGGTGTCCACGTCAGAGGGGTTGCCCATCAGGAACCAGGTGCTCGTGGAATAGCCGGTGTACGTGCTGTTCTCCAGCCGGCTCTCGGCCTCGAGGGTGAAGCGGCCCTTGTAGATGTTTTTCGACGGCACCTTGCTGTCGGTGCTGCCGGTCGCGATCAGGAACTCGCTGATCATGAGCTCGGCCGCCGTTTCCTCGAGGGTGGTCGGAACGAGCAGCACGGCGGGTTCGATGTCAATCGGGTCGCCGTTCTTGTCGGTCATGTTGCGGAATGCCTGGAGCGCGACGCCGAGCTTGCCTGCAGTGCCCAGCGCGCACGTGGTATTCAAGTTGTCATGATCGGCGTGGAAGAGCGCAGTCCCATCCTGCATGGCTGCGTTGGCCAGCAGGTGCGTATAGACGAGCTTGGCGATGAGCAGGCTGGCCGCGCGGCCCATGCGCTGAGGAGTTCGGGTGAAGACGCCGAGGTCGTCGTTGATCACGTTCTGGCGCGTGATATTGAACTGCTTGGCGTAGGTGGCGATGTTGAATTGCTCGTATTCCTCCTCGGCCCCACCATGCGCAACCTCGCCCGCGTTGTTGACCTCCTCCAGCTCGCCGGTATCGGTCAGCCTCGCCCGCGTCTGCGTCTTGAAGTCGGCGACCGAGCCGATGCTGCACCAACTCCGCCAGGTCTCGCGGCCCGTCTTGTAGCCCTTCAGCAGGGCCTTGTTGGCGACGGCCCCGAGGATCTGCGGGAGCGATGCCGTGCTGAACGCGGCGCGGATCATCTCCTCGCGTCCCAATGGCGCGTCGCGGCCGTCGAGCTGCAGACTGAGGCGGCAGACGTCAACGAGCGCCAGGTCGCGGAAGCGCCGAGCGCGCTCGGCGCGTTCCTCGCCATAGTCCTCGATGACGATCTTGTCGTACTCGGCCGCGCGCAGGAGCAATGCGGCCTCCAGGTCCTCGCGCGCAGCGTTGCCATCGGGCGTGTGGATGGCGGGCGCACCAACCCCGCTCGCTCGCGCTTCGCGGATGCTCTTCAGGAACTCGGCCCGCGCGGTCTCGATGCTCGCGCCGGAGCTGATGAGCTTCTCGACGGTCTCCTTTGCGATGTCCTCGCCGGCGTCCGCGCGGATGGCGGCGACGCGCTCGCCCTCGGCCTTTCGGGCCTCCGCCAACGCCTTCTGCGCCTCGGCCTTAAGTTGATCGCTGATGGCTGACGACTGACGGCTGACGACTGCCGTCTGATCGTCGGTTGCGTCGGCCTCACCCGACGCATCAGCCGCCGCGCGCTCCTGCTCGGCCTTGTAGTCGGCCTCCAACGCCGCGCGCTGGGCGTCGCCGAGGTCGTCGAGCTTGAAGCCACGTTCTTCGAGCCATTTCTCAAAATCCATGTCTCTGTCCTCCTGAGAAGAAACTTGATGCCGCTCCTGAGCGGCATCGCTTGCGGAACGAACTTTTGCCATGACGTCCGCCCCGACGGGGCAGACGGAATTCTCTTTCGGTTCCCAGTCGGTTGTCACGCGCACCGCGCGTTCTGCTGACGCGGTGAATTTGCGGCCGTTGATCTCAGCGGACTTGCCGGGATTGATCATGAGCGATTTGTGGACGCGATAGCCGATGGAATGGTCCGTCACATGGCCCTCGCGAATTTTGGTAAAGGCCTCCTGGGCATCGGCGACGGAACTGAAGTAGTCGCGGCCGATCAGTTTATCGCCCTCAATCCTGATGTCACGCGTCGAGCCGAGCTGCTTCTTGATCGTCGTGCGATCGTGGCTATCGAGCAACGGAATCTGCTTGGGCATGCGCGCACCGCTCATCAGCAGGATTTCATTGACGAGGCTGAACGTGCGCAGATCCAGGGCGAGCGTCGGCTGCTCGCTGGCCATGACCGTCTCAACGCTGTGGTCCTCTTCGTTCAGGCTGCGCGGTTCGAGCGTATAGGCGCGAACTGTGAGTCCGGATTCTCCGCCTTCATCATTTTTTTGTCCCGGCTGCCCGGGTCCCGGGCGTTCCTTGCGTCGCATCTGGCCGCCGCACTTGGGGCATTTGAGGGTCGCGCAGTGCTGATCCGATTTCATGGTGTAGTGGCACTTGATGCACTCGCAGTCGTATTTGCCCTCGTCAGCTCTCTTGTCTGCGTCACGTGCCTGCTCGAACGTGCCTTTGTGATCTTTGCAATGGCTGCGAGCCTCGGACGGCGCCCAGTTTTTCTTCGGATAACGATAGGCCTGGTCAACCCATTTGCCGGTCGCCTTGAGCACGCTGCGGATAACGGAATAGACTTTGCCGCCCTTGCTTGCCGATTTTCGCTCGACCCGGACGTACTTGTTTTTGTCGCACTTTGCGGGGTCAACGAGTCGGCAGGCGTGCTCGTTGGGATAGGGACGGGATTCGATTGCGGATTGCGGAGCCAGCGACCGAATGGCGAACTTGCCGAGGTTGCTGTGATTGCGCGCCCTGCGCAAGGCCTTTTTCTTACTCATCGCTATCGTCCTCATAACTGCGTTTGGCGCCGGAGGCGACGTCTTCGATTGACAGGTTCAGTTCCGCCAGCTTCTTCCGTTCGCGGGCGATCTGCTCGACCTGCCGCTCCCAATCCTTCCCCTGCTGCGCGTATTCCTCGGCAAGGGTTGTGGTCAGACTTTTCAGGCGGATGTGCTGGGCGTTGGCCTCTTTGATCGGGTCAACGTGCGGTTTTTTGGTCCAGAACCATTCGGTGGTGACGTTGCGCCGGTCGAGCCGCTGGCGACTCGGCAAATATCCGGGGATGAGCGACGCCTCACGCAGCCAGGCAAAGAATGCGCTGTCCCCAAAATGCAGGCCCAGCCAAGATTGAATCACGACTATTGCGCGAAAATACACCTGCCAGTCGAGGCGGCCGGAGGCATAATTGTAACCGCTGGAATTGGCGGCGGCGACGTTGAAGGGCATGTTGAAAGGGCGGGCGATCTCGTTGAGGATTTCGGCCTTGAACATCTTGTAAGTGGTCGGCGGCTGCTCAGCGGAGAAGCCGTGCGCTTTCCAGCCGCCGGGCAGCGTGAGCATGGCGTTCCGGGCGAGTTCGATCTCGTCCATTGACTCGACGTCCGCCGCGCCGGCGTCCGGCGAGTCGGTCTCCATGACCGCGGAGATCCCCGCGGCGGTCTCGGCGGCGTCTATGACAGCGAGCGTGTAGCGGCGGAGCTGCGCGAAGAGGGGGATCGAGGGCGTGATCCAGGGCACGCCGCGGATTTGGCCGGGGCGATCCACGCGAAACAGGTGCGTGACCTGGTCGGCGGCGATGGCTTCCTGATCGTCGGGTTTCATGTTGTACGTGCTGCCGGGGTGCTTTGTCAGGATGTAGTAGTTGATCGGCTTGCCATAGTCGTCCATCTCGATGCCATCGCGCACCTTTTCGGCACTTGCCATCCAGGGCGATGAGAGGCGGTCGGGTTCAATCATAAGCAGCCGGAGATGCACGGGAATGCTTGAGGCGTCATCGGACTGAAAGAGGCGGAGGCATTCGCCGGATTCCATGAGCTGCATGATCGCCAAGCGAGCCATGGCCGCAAAGCTCAGGCGGCCGGCGCGGTCGCAGAGCTCGCTCCATTCGCGGAAGTCATTTTCGATTTTCGTGTTCAGCTTGTCGTCGCCGGTTTTGACCTGGAGCGAGGGGCCGGTGCCGACGACGTCGTTGGCAAAGGTCTGGACGATGCCCTGGGCGTAGGCGTTGTTTCGGATCTCGTATCGTGCGCGGTTGCGCAGAGTCGGGAGGTCGGCGGAGATGAGGCTCTGGGCGTCCTTGCTGTCGGCCTCGACGAAGTGGGTGTCGAAGTGGCGTCCGGTGGCGGCGGCGTCATAAGAGCGGGCGCGTCCGCCGGGGAAGACTATCCGATTGCGGATTGCGGATTTCGGATTGCGGACTGCGGGCGGGGTCTTCGTTTTGCCCAGGATCGCGCGATTGATTGCCTTGTTGAGCCGATGGAATAAGCTCATTCGGGAGTCTGCCTATTATCGGGGTCCGCCTGCTTTGAGTTTCTGGAAGAAGAAGGGGCGCGTCGTGCTTGTTGCCTTCTGGAGTTTGGCGTAGTAGTCGCGGGCGTCGCGGAGTTGCTGGAGCGTGCGATATTGGATGTTGCGACCGGCGACGGCAATGGTCAGGGGTTCATCGGCCCATTTCAAGATCGCGGCATCAATCGCGGCAATGATCTCGGAGGGTGTTGTTGCCATTTGTCCTCACCGCAAAGACGCAAAGAACGCAGAGAACGGCCACGGATAGCGAACAGCAACGGATGATGTCAGGTGACAGAAAAAGGCTGTGCAAGAGGTGCAGGCTCCTGCACAGCCTTTATGTTCTGTCGGTTTCCGGCTGATCAGGCCGGGGAATACGATTCAAGATTCAAACGTCTCTACTTCTGAAATATAGAACACGGGGACGGCAAATGTCAAGAAAAATCCTGAAATGGTCTATATATAGACCTTTTTCTTGCAATATTGAGGTTTCAGGTCTGTTTTGCGATGCGATTGATTTGCTCATGAGTGCGGATGCGGTGGCCGCAATGGCGGCAGATTTTGTAGCGGCGGATGCCTCCGGGGATGTTCATGGTCTTCGCAGTCCGCCACGGGCGCCCTTGCCCATCGCGAAAGTCCGCGCAGCCACATTTAGGACAGACGATCCCCTTGTCTTTCATTCAGTCTCACCGCCCATATCCGTGTCTATCCGTGTTCATCCGTGGTTCCTCCTCGTGCCGTGTTCATCTGCCGTTTCGCTCTCCTCTCTTCCGTCGCTGGAGTTCCGAGAGTTTGAGCGGCCTTTCTGTTTTCTGCTGTGTCAGCCGGCGCAGCCCCGCGATGTCCGCCGCGGCCCAAGAATAAATCTCCGCATCCCAAAAATGATTTCCTACGCTCGTATCCACGACGTGCCATTCCTCGACCTCGAAGCCGCGTTTGTTCCGGGTCTTGACGAGGGCCTCGCCGCAGAGCTGCCGCAGATAGTTTTCAGTAACCGCGCTGTTCAGATTGAACGCGCCCGGCTCGCCGGCGGGTGGGCCGTTTTTCAGCAGGTGCTGAACCTCCGGCTTGTAGTGGTTGACGTGGACATGATAGATTCTCTGGCCGCCCGGATACGGTTTGCGCGTGCGCGGATTGATGTCAATGTTCCCGATTGTCCACGGGGCGCGCCAGTTCGCCTGACCTCTCACGGCAATGGCGCGGGGGCCGACGTTGCGGCAGAAGTCGTAGGTCTGGTCGGGGCGATAGCCGGAGTCAATCGCGCACTTTGTCACGGCCACCTTTTCCTCCCCGTTCAGCCGCGGGTACTCCGCATCGAGAACAAGGTCCTTGATCTCCTCCAGTTCGGCGCATTCGCCGAAATCTATGAGCCATGACGTGCGGTGGGCTGCCCAAGCGCGCACGATGTAGTTGACCCGGTACTCGTGCACGTCCACGCCCGCGGTGAGTATCAGGGCGTCATCGGGCACGAGCCGGGGCGGGATGTCGGTCCGGAGTCGCTCTCCAACCTTCTCCCATTCCGGCGCATCGTGCGTCTCGCGCCAGGGCTCCGCCAGCCAGTTGTTGATGAAGTCCTGGAGGCCTCGGTGGCCTTGCTCTTTTTTCTCCAGGAACAGTTGCGCCATGTCGCCCCAGGTGCTGATCACCGAATAGAGACTGCTCAAGTGGAAGCCCGCGCGGGGCGAGGTGAGGCCCGCGCCCTCGACCACCCCATTCTTTTTGATCGTCTGGCCTTTCTTCAGCCAGCGGCCGTCGCGGAGCATGGCGAATTTGTGTTCGTCGCGGATTTTGCCCTTGCAATGGGCGCACTGATACCAGGCGGTGGCTAAGGCGGTGAGGGGGTCGGAATGGCCGTCTGCGCCTTTCTCCCATTTGACTCCGGGGCTGTCGGGGTCGCGTGTGCCCCACTTGAGGACCTGGTATTTGCCGCAGTGGGGGCAGGGCACGTAGTACTCGCGCTGGTCTGAGTGCTGGTAGTTGCGCCAGATGCGGGAAACGTCCTCGCGTGTCGGTGTGGACTCCTTGATGATTTTGTGGTTCGCGAATGCTTTGACCCGGTTCATCGCCAGGTCTTCGGGGTCGGCATCCACAGTCGCGTCGCGATTCCATTTGTCGAGTTCGGTGCAGACGAGGAAGAAAATGGCGTCACTGCCAAGCGAGCTGACCGAGCCCGACCACCCGAAACGGAGAAACGTGTGCAGGAGGTTGACGAGAAACGTGTCCTGCTCGCGGCGAGCAGGGAGGAGCTGTGCGGCGGGCCAGCAGGCGCGCAGGATCGGGTACATGCGGAGGCGAGAGGTGTGCTTGGCGCTGTCGCGGTCGGCGCACGCGACCATGATTGGCGCGGGATTGACACAGGCATAATATGGGATTAGCCACTGCCAGATCGCCGACTTGCCGAGCTGCGTACCCCAGCAGAGGATAATCTCACGAACGCCGGGATCGTGCACCGCATCGAGCACGCCGCCCTGGTAGGCGAAAAGACGGACGCGGCCGCGCAAGGGGCTCACGCCCTCCGGCAACGTGACATGCTCCTGAATCCAGTCGGCGGGGTGGATGCGCTGAGGCGGTTCGAGGAGGCTGGCGGCTTCGCGCCAGAGGTCGGTGTTGTCATTCAGCCGAGAGGTCAGAAATTCGTCCGTGGCAAATGTTCCCGATTCTGCCTTTGTCGTCATTTTCCTTTTCCCTCTCGCGTCGCCTTTTTGCCCGTAAAGTTTTCCCATCGCTTCACTGCGACGTCCAGGTTTGAGGTCCTTGATCGTGCGCGGGTGCATCAGTCGCTTTCTACGTGCCTGCGGCATGTTGGAAGGCCTCCTTGATTTCCTTGAGAGCGGCAGTGGCCATATCGTCGAGCTCCTTGCGCGCGTCCTGGCGTTGGGAGACGGGGATCATTTGCAGCAGCCGGTCCGGGATGCCGAGAATCGAGGAGCGGAGCGCGGAGAGAACGGGACCGATCATGCGCAACACGGCGTTGCGGCTGATGAGTTCACTGGCGAGCGTGGCAGCCTTCAGTTCGAGGAGGCGGGCGCGTGCGATGTGGCTGCGTTCGTCCGGCGCCAGGTCCGCGTCGCCGGGTGTGGAGAGCAGGACGCGAATCACCTCGCGGATGTCCCATTTTCGGTTCTTGGATTCCGGGAGCCGGCCCTTCTTGGCCCAGCGGGTGATTGTGCGCACATGGACGCGGAAGATTTCGGCGACTTGGTCGCGGTTGAACAGGTAGGGGTCGCTATCGCGCAGGGCCGCGCGAAGTGTGTCTTTGATTTGCTGTTGGAGCGCCTGAAAGCGTTTGAGTGAGGTCAGTTCGGCAACGGTGAGATTTTGCAGGTTCGTCGCAGCTTTGGCCGCGACTTCGCCGATTGTAGGAGATCGCCTGGAATGGGCGCCTTTGGGCCTCTTGGCATATTGTGCACGTGCAGCAAGCAACCACACTTCCCCTGGGACAGAGACACCCCAAAAAAATCCTCATAGATGCGAAAAAAGCAAAATCCATTAACC
>Ga0307431_1000261_pt1 | contig 38877 bp, 39 predicted proteins | sample SalMarWE160170MG_FD_202155 | JGI IMG/M metagenome (GOLD analysis project Ga0307431, IMG submission 202155) | Salt marsh sediment microbial communities from the Plum Island Ecosystem LTER, Massachusetts, United States - WE1603-170 | ecosystem: Environmental > Aquatic > Marine > Intertidal zone >...
ACCGGCGCCGGCTAAAAGAGGAGTGGGGTTTACTCCAAATTCCGGAAGAATTGTTAAAATTGCTATTATCCAGATCACTATTTTTAAAGTAGAGCAAAAAACCTTACTAAGAGTTTTCCCTCTTTGCTCTTGAACTATACTGTCTTTGCTTTTTTCAATAAGAGTTCTTATTAATCTAGAAATAAAAACTTTACTAATTTTAGCAACTAGCCAGGCAATAAATAAAATTACAACCACTTTTATCCCATGAGCGATAGCCCAGGATATTAAACTTTGAAGAATATCTTGAAAATTTATGTTCATGTGTTTTTAAGTTATTTTTTAATTATGATCCTGCGGAGAGGGTGGGATTTGAACCCACGAGACAGCAAGCTGTCACGGCTTTCCAAGCCGTTCCGTTAAACCACTCCGGCACCTCTCCTTTTATCTTGGTAGCTCCAGCATCAGCCGGGAGATTACCGGATGCCTGACGGTAAATTTATAGTTCAGAAGTTTTAAAATAATCAAAAAGTCCAAAATTTCTTCTTTCAAAGTTTCAGGCCCGATAAAAACCTCGGATAATTCTTTAAACAAACTCACAGCATAGTTGTTTAAAACTTCGTAATCCGCTTTTTCTTTAAGCCAATCAATTATTTTCTTAAACTCAGCCCTGTCCAGCCAAATCCCATGACAGAGTTTACAAACATCAACAACTACGCCCGAATTCCCATAATATACCTCATAAAGAGGAACTCCGCAAGAAGGGCAAAGCCGAATCCCAGAAGAAATTTTGAATTCCCCTTCGTTTTTCCACAAATCAATATCCAGCCATCCTAAGTTTTTGTCTTTTTCGTCTTTTGCCCATCTCAATTCTTCCTCCTCAAACCAAATCCCAAGGCAATTAGGACAATAATCTACCTCAACATTATGTAAAATTGAACTTAATAACGGCTTTTTGCAAATCGGACACTTAAAACGAGTAGCGGTAACAGGTAATAACGATTTTTCTTTCTTGTTTTTTTTTGCTTTTTTCATGTTTTCATCCCGCGGAGAGCTTTAATTCTTTCCTCTACCGGCGGGTGAGTCATAAATAATTTAGCCATAAAACCTTTAGATTGTTTGCCCCGAAAAGGTGAAGTGAAAAAAAGATGAGCAGTGGAATTATTGGCAGATTTTAAGGGGTGGGGATCTTGAGAAATTTTTTCCAGAGCCCTGGCTAACCCCTCGGGATATCTAGTTAAAAGAGCTCCGCTGGCATCGGCCAAGAATTCTCTTTTTCGGGAAATGGCCAGTTTTATTAAAGCGGCGAATAAAGGCGCTAAAATCGCCAGGACCAAAGCAATAATAAGCATAATCGCTTTTACTTGTCCCCCTTCCCGGCCGCCTCGCCGAGAAGAAAATCCTCCGTAAAGACTAATTCTGAAAAAAAGATCGGTTATCATCACCACTACTCCAACCAAAACAACAACAATCGTAGACAGTAAAATATCCCTATTGCCAATATGAGAAAGTTCGTGGGCAATTACTCCTTCTAATTCAGTTCTTTCAAGGCGGTCAAGCAATCCCTGAGTTACTGCTACCACCGCGTGTTCCGGATTACGTCCGGTAGCAAAAGCGTTTGGCTGGGATTCATTTATAATATAAATTTTTGGAAGAGGAAGGCCGGCGGTAATGCAGAGATTCTCAACTAACCGGTAAAGTTCGGGGTTATCTTTTTTCTTTATAGGCCTGGCATGACTCATTGCCAAAACAATTTTATCAGAATACCAATAACTGAAAAAGCTCATTAAAACGCTGTAAATTACGGCTATCCAAAGAATAATATAGCTTCCGGTGATATAAGAAATCAACCAGCCCAAAGCAATAATAAAAATTAGAAAACCCGTTAAATATAGCCAGGTCTTGCGAGTATTTGACTCGGCATGGGTGTAAAGCGTTGCCATCTTAAATTAAAAATCTACTTTCACGGGTTTTTTTGCCTCCGGCTCCTCTATTTCAAAGAAATCCCTTTTCTTAAAAGCAAATGTGGAAGCAATGATTTTCTCGGGGAATTTCTCAATCTTAATATTCAGATCCCGAACATTGCCGTTATAAAATCTCCTGGCTGCCTGAATTTTATCTTCGGTATCGCGAAGTTCCCGCTGAAGCTCTAAAAAATTAGCCGAGGCCTTTAAATCAGGATAGTTTTCGGCAACCGCAAACAAGCTCTTTAGAGTAGAAGAAAGCATATTTTCTGCTTGAGAATGCTCTTTCATTGTTCCAGCTCCCATTGCCGCCGTTCTCGCTTTGGTAACCTTTTCAAAAAGTTCCCTTTCGTGGGCAGCATATCCCTTAACCGTCCCAACTAAATTGGGGATCAAGTTATATCTTCTTTTCAACTGGACATCAATATCCGACCAGGCCTCTTTTGCCCGGCTGCGAAGAGTAACTAAGCGATTATAGATAAAAATCGCTCCTAAAACCGCGACAAAAAGAACTCCGGCAATAATATATAAAATAATCATAAATTTTATGAATGAATTTTTAATTACTAATAATTATTCGCACCTTTGTTATATCTTAGCAAATTTTCTCTTTTTCAACAAACCCCCCGCGTCTGACGCGGGGGGGGTAAAAGAATTTCAAGAAAAGAGATAATTCTTAAAACGCAGGCGGAATTTCCCGCCATTCGGGAAGGGGTAACATCGTTCCCGCTCCTATAATATGAGATACTGGATCCGTTCTTGAGGCAGTATCAGTTACAGTTAATTCAATAGTCATAGAAGCAGCTGTTACTTCAGTAGAAACGTGAAAACTATTACTTCCGAAAGAACTTTCATTTTTTGTCCAAGCCCAAGTAGTAATCGTAGCTCCTTCAGAAGCTACAGAATATTCTCCCAAAGTAGACGGATCATCTTTAAAGTAGATTGTGTTTCCCATTTCAGGCGTAGGCGTAAGGCTCTCACAAACCTGCCAGGTAATATCATCTAAAGAACACATAAAACCAGCAATAATATCGCGCTTTATTTCAAAGTCCTTAGTGGCCTCATTAGAAGCTCCGGGTTCATCCTCTACATAAAGTTTAGCTGTATAAGCACCTACACTTAAAGGAGCAAGATAATTACACAAGGGATTACCTGAAATCGTACAATGTAATTTAAGCACATAAGCAGAATCATCCTGGGTTTGTCCTTTTTGATACCAGTCCGATATTGTAATTTGGTCACCGGGATCAGGATCAGTAGAATTATTCATTAACAAAAGAGACGTACCGACATATTCACTACAGGAAGGGTTACAGGAAATTGCAGCTGTCGGAGGATTGTTTGCCGGAGTTATAACAAGATCAGTCACCACTTGATAATCAACCGGACCGGGCGAACCATCAAAATCTTCGTCGTTAAAACTAACCCATCCAGTTACTGCTTTTTCATCAGTATCATCGCCTCCCCAAGCCCAACTGTGAAATTCATACGGAGACTCGCCAGTAGCATCAAGCGTCACCCCATAAGTGCTACCTCCACCTCCTAATTTTATCCAACCGCCCCAGCCACCAAGAGTTTGGCCCAAAGGCGCTATTGCTCGATAAGCTCTTGCCCAACCCGACACCGTATAATCCCCAACGCCATTACAAGCCTCGCTGGTTGATATTGATGCTGGCAAATCTAAACAAGCTGAATAACTAGGAGTTGATGGATAAGGTCCTGCTGGGTCAAATTTTATCCAGCCAATTCCCCCTAAATTATTAGAAGTTCCCCGCGACCAGGCATAACCGGAAAAATTACCATCGGAATCAATGTGAACTCCGTAATTTACAGGCCCCAAGCCAGATATATTATTAAAGCTAATCCAGCCAAGGTTTTCCGACCAAGCCCATCCCCAAACATTATGCGTCTCTCCGGCTTTTGCTTCTTTCGCAACCAAAAAACCGAGGCAGAAAATAATTATTATTAAAAATATTAAAATTCTCTTTTGCATATTTTTATTATTGCGAACAAGTTCCCTCAAATTCTGCCCATTGACCTTGGTGAGTAGAAGCTACTACACATTTTGCATAACCGTTATACTCAGTAAAACTAGTAGCAGCATAATAGCTTTTGCTCGTCACACGAACGCCTGAAATTGTGTAGCCAGTCTTGCATCTCATATATTCGCTTATCCCTGAAGAGCTACTACAATTATAACACAACATTGGTCTAGCTCTAACTGTATAAGAAGATACATTTTTTATACAAGTTGCTTCAAACTCTCCATATCCAGCCCATGAACTAGTAGTTATTTCTGTATTTACTGTATAACTATTTACCATGTTCCAACCATAAGACGTATTTCCACTCGTCCTCCTAATATTTGTAACTCCATAATCGCTCCTACATACCATACTGTCGCTTGTAGTACCTGAACAGTTGTGACACAATTGGACTCTGTTGCTGATTGTATAAGAATCTCCTAGCGATTCTCCTGCCACCGGACCACAAACAAGGGTACCTGAAGTATCAACCTGAATAACACCTTCACCAGAACCACAAGTCACAGTTTTCACTCCCCCTTTAGTCGTGGATGTCGGGGCTTTAATAGATATTGTAGTCCCGACTATATTTATCCCCTCTCCTGCAGAATAACTGGCTCCGGTGTCATCTGTCCCACAAACAAGATCGCCGCTGCTATTTGTGTCCAGGGTACTGCCACCGGTACAATTAGGGACTCCGGTGAAACGGGCGTTACCCACAACATGGAGCTTTTGGGCTGGGCTCTCTGTCCCAATGCCAACCCTGCCATCACTGCCTCGGACAAACATGTCATCATTTAAGTCAATATCTACATCTCCTCCGTCGCCTAGTTTGACATAATCTTGGGTGCCGTTTTCATTCAACTCTAATAAGCATTCACCACCGATATAAGCTCTAAGTTTGTCATCTTCAAAGTTAAGGTAGGTATTAGTGTCATCGTTGTGATATAGATGCTGGTTTAAACCCACATCACCAACCACATCAAGGGCATAGGTGGGAGAAGTAGTGCCAATACCAAGATAACCAGTACTATCTTTAATGTTGAAATTACTAGTAGTCGTGGGTTGAATATATGTTCCCATGTCTTTCCAGAGACCAGCAGCTCCGGTATCGTCGGTTCCGCAGACAAAGTTACCGCTAGCATCAGTATCTATAGTGTTGCAGTTCGTTAGCTGGTGAACGCGAAAGCCACCCGAGGAATTAATGGTTACTCTCTGAAGATTATTAGTATAAAACTCTAATTCTTCATTATCATCATCTAAGTAAATTGAAGCATGGGTTCCTCCGGCAGTAGCTCTAATGCCGAGGTCACTATAGCCTGAGATTACATTGGCCTCAGATATATTTCCCTCGCTTCCCGAGCCATCTAATTCTAAGCCACCTGTAATAATGCTCTGGTTGGTGCTTCTCCCTCTGTCTGAGACCGTGTCAAGAGTATCCTGTTCAGTTATTGTCCCGGTATTAGTAATAGTTATTGTATCTGTTGTAGAGTTTCCTGTTACGGTTATTCCTGAACCTGCTGTTAAGTTTAAGATGTCAGTGGTACTGTCGGCTACTGGGTCAGATCCTGAAGAAGCGTTGATTGTTAAAAAGAGGTTTTGGGCACCTGACCCAGTATCGTCAAACTCACAGGTCACGCTTCCATCTAAATTAATAACCCTAATTGCATACCCTGAGTCACAAGTACCTATTACCCTTCTTTGGAGATAATTGGTATCAGCATTTACAGTTAAAGTGCTGCCTGAGATAGCGGTGGTCATTCCCGTTCCACCTGCAACAGTTAGAGTGTCAGCGCAGCCCGAGGCGATTTTGCTTCCGCTGTCTGCGGAAAAGGTTTTAATTACATCTTCACAGCCTCCTCCTACCCCTGCAGGCCAAGTTGTTCTACAGATATCACCAGTAAGGCAAACTTCTCTAACTGTAAATTTATCTGTGGCAATTTCAGCATCTACAGTCAGCTTGTCTGCTACGGGGTCATAATTCATAGAGGAAGTTCCCCAATGGATATTACCATCAGCATCAATAGACATTCTTACAAGACCGCCAGTGTAGAAATATATTTCACTGCCACCTATATGAACTGAAGCTGTTTCGCTAGAGTTTCCTTTAATGAAAATATCGTTGTAGCCAATAAGTTTATTGATATTTTCAATATTGCCTTCAGGATTTGCAGTCACACCACCATGTAAATAAATATCATTTATTGTTAAATCGCCTGTTTTGGTCTGAGGATCTGTTCCTACATTAACCGGAGCGTCAACATTGCCTCCGGGGGGACCAACTGACGGCTCGGTCCAGGCAGCATAAGCATAAAAGCCCAGAGCAAAGCAAACAACTAAGACGCTAAAGGTTAATGATACTAATTTAGGAGAGAGTTTTTGTTTCATGGTTTTATTATTTTATTATACCATATAATCTGTAATTTCCCGAATGCTCGGGTTCGACCCGTGGTTTTTTAACTTATTTCAATCGCGAAAATAATTTTTTGAATAGGGCCAAGTGATCCTGTAGACGCGAATAAACTTTATCAGCTTGTTTTTCTTCGTAAAGATGGGCAGCGAGATTACGATCTTTAATCATTTCTAACCACTGCTCATCATAATCAATTAGCTTTAATTGGAAAGCGGTTTTAAAACAAGCTCGCGGTGAATAACACTCAATCCCTTGGATCTTGGCATACTCTTTAATTGATTTCCAAGCCAAATCAAAACAAAGCTCAAATCGCTTAATTGCTGAATCACGGGTGATATCTGTCTTTTTTAATTTTAAAACCTTTTCTAATCGTTGAATTATCTTTCCAAAATCTTTTAAAACAGGTGATCTATTTGACATATTCAATGTGTTTTAAAGCTTCTTTTTTAAACCTGTCAGAAATATTTTTAAAATCAACTACATCAAATTTATAAAGAGTTGGCAATTTGTCTATTTCTTCTTCAATTTCCAACTTTAAATTCCCTGGTATTTCCTTTGGTCCCTCAATCCCAATATCAATATCCGCCCGGGGAAAACTATCTCCTTTTACCCTTGAGCCGAAAAAGAAAACTTTGTATTTAGTTAGGTCCAAATACCTGCCGATAATTTCCAAAATTTCTCTTTTAAGTTTTTTCTCTGAATAATAAGTGATTCTCATAACTTAGAAAAATAGAGTTGACACCATTTTCACGATATTAAAAATTAGAGAGCTAATCCCGCCTTATGAACCCAAGGGGATCCAATAAACACTTATATTCGCATTATTCATTATCCAAAAATCGTTTCCTCTAACTGGCATTGTAACGCTTTCAGGTGCCATATTTACGGCGTTTTCCCAAACTATCCGTGTTGTTGGAGGGTTATTGCTATCTGTAAGCCCTTCCATCAAAATATTGCCACCTTGTGCAACGCCTATAACAAGACCATCAGTTGGGGCTTGATAAACAGTATTCTGACTTTTAACTTCCCAAGAACCAAGACTTCCCCACATGTAACTTGATTCTTTACAATTATTTCCATTTTCATCGCAATACTTTATTGCTCCGACATTTCCCTCTACATCAAGTTTTAATTGGCCCCCCTGTCCCAGAACTCAGATCCGTCGTCCCGATGCCGACGTTGCCATTAAGAAAAATTGCATCTTGATTAACAATTAAACCTGTGGGTGAAATACCAGCTGTATTCAAGCTCAAGGACCCTTGTTTTATTTGGTCGTCGCTACCAACATTAACCGGGGCAGAAACATTACCTCCTGGAGGAGATTCTGTTGGTTCGGTCCAGGCAGCATAGATGTAAAAACCAACGGCAAAACAGACAACTAAAACGCTGAAAATTATTGAAACTAATTTTGGCGAGATTTGTTTTTTCATAGTTTTATTATTATTAGTTTATTATTTATAATATAATTTATTTTGGCGCAGTTAAATTCTTAATTATTTCTTCAGGTAAAGGAACTGGTTTTTCTCCTTTTTCTGGAGAAACTGAATCCTTAATTATTTCTTCAGATAAGGGTTCTGGCTCTCCTTGAGGAGTTGTCAGTTCTTTTATAATTTCTTCCATGGATTTCTCAGTTGGTTTTTTCTCTTCCGGCTCTTCTTCCGGTTTTTGAGAAAGATAAAAAAAGCCAACACAAACAAGGATAGCCACTGCAATAACTACAATTAGATATAAAAGAGATTTTTTGCCTGCCTTGCCGGTGGGCAGGTCTAATTTCTTTATCATATATTATTTTACCATTTTAAAAGATAACAATAAAGAAGTTTTCCACAGTTCATCCAAGATCCGACTTCGAATCCCATACTCTTTACTTGTTGAGATTTCTTTGAGAAACGGTAGTTTGAATTTGAATTTTTGGCTGATAACCGGAACCCCTGCCCTTTATTCCCATAAAAATTGTCACTTTCGGCTGCTCTCCCGAGATGTCACCGTAAACATAAACATTAAAGTTTTCCACATCAAAATCGTCTGAAGTCAAATAATAGTCAGTTCCATATTTATTCATCACTAACCTATTAAATTTATCAGTCGGATCTTGTGGATTTGTTATCTCTTCAAGAAAAAATTTCCAACATTCGTCATGATAAGTTACAAATCGAATATTATTTCCTATGTCAGGATAGTAATTTGTTCCATCGGGAACACAGCCTCCGATATCTTTTTTCGCCATTCTTATTGCCCGAGCCGTATATTCCATAACATAACTAGTTTGATCTAAAAGCCGCTGATAGGTCAGATTATATCTTTGCAACCTGATAGCTGAAATAAAAAGCCCAGTAGCCACTCCGACGATTATAGAAAAAACAAGCGCCGTAATCAGCATTTCTACCAGAGTGAACCCTTTATTCATTTTAATATTTAAACATTTGAACATATTGACATTTTAAATTATAGACCTGGATACCAATCATATAAATTTTCCTGAGCAGTGACCGATTTTCCTTCCCATCCCACCACAACAACAACTTGCAATAAATCACCAGTAGAATTTATTTCAATTTTTCTTGTAAATTTGGTTTGACTGCCTGAATTATATCCATAAAAATTTCCAGACTCAATATTTAAAAAATTTGGACTGGCGCCGCCACAATAAGAGAACAATGTTAAATCACTATAATCGGCTTCGCAAAAACACCCATTTCCGGTATTACAATTAGCACCAGTAGAAGGAATCAATCCATCATCCCAACCGTCTCCCTGAAGCCAATTTTTATCCCTTATATTTCTAACAATTTCAATTCCCTCTTTGGCAAGATAAGCAGCGGTAAGCCGATCCTCGGCCTGGTGATTATAAATCATTATTTGTTGAATAATATTATAAGCAGCCAAAACTCCGACCGTAATTACAAAAATAGCAACAATAACTTCAATTAGAGTAAACCCTTTATTTTTATTTTTTGAATCGTTAATTTGCATCTTATTCAATGGTAACTAAACCGGCTTTATTTACGGTTATGGTTTTTGTTTTAGTAGGATCATCTCTAAGACTTATAACAATCGACCCCTGAGTAATATTTGCGTCGTTATCAAAAATTGTAATCGGGTCAGGCGGCAGAAAAATTATGTCACTGCTGAAACCATCTATAGAAGAAATTTGAACCTGTGAGAAATCTGGTAATTCTAAAACATAATCATCGTCAGGATTCCATTGATATGTATTGTTTCCATTACAATCGGTAAATAAAACATATCTATATCTACAAGGCGAAGTCGGTTGAGAGCAATTAGTGCTAGTAGAAAAAGAAAGACCAAACGCATAATGAAAGTTCGTAGGACCTGGCGGAGCGCATTCATCGCCTTTCCTTTCAGCCGACATTGCCATTTCCTGAACTCTTCTTATATCCTGAACCATTTTACTTGCTGCTCGCTGAAGAGCGAGCTGTTGGCGCATAGAATTATAACGGGGCATAGTAATCCCTGTCATTATAATAATAATAGCTATTACAACTATGATTTCAACTAAAGTAAATGCTTTATTTTTTAACATTTTAATAACCTTATATCGCTGAAATAAATAAATTTAGATACCAATTAGTAATTGCCTGTCCCCAGAATAAAGCAATAAAAGTACCTATAACCAAAAACGGTCCAAAAGGCACTTCGCTTTTAAGCCCTTTCTTTTTTAACATAATCAATCCTACTCCTATTATAGCACCGATTAAAAAAGCTGAAAACAAAGCAACTAAAATACCGGGATACCCCAGGAAAAGACCCATAAAAAATGCTAACTTTATATCTCCGATACCCATCCATTTGCCCCGGGAAATAAGAACGATTAACAAAAAAAAGCCCGCTGCCCCCAAAGCAGCGTAAAGGTTATTTAGAACAGTTGACAGTGGATAGCGATTAGCAATTAGTTGGAAAAAATTATAAATTAAGACAATAGCGATTGCCGGGAAAATAATTTTATCGGGAATAATGTAGTGTTTCAGGTCATAGACGAAAACAATTATCAAGAAAGAAGAAAGAAGAAAGAAGAAAGAAATAGCTAATAGGTTTTGAAAAGATAAAACAGAGAACAGTTCTCTGTTAGCTAACAGAGAACTGTTCTCTGTTAGCTGAAAATTAAAAATTAAAAGAAATAGCAACCCAGTTGCTATTTCGACTAAGGGATACTGCCAAGAAATTTTTTTCTGGCAGTAGCGGCATTTTCCTTTTAAAGCTAGAAAACTAAAAATAGGGACTAAGTCCTGCCAGCCTAAAGTATGCTTGCAATGAGGACAGAAAGATTTACCCCGTAGGAAGCCGAAGGCTTTCCTTCGGGGTCGTCCTTGTGAGAATGAAGTTATTCCCTCCTTGCTTTTCATTTCCATCCTATAAATCACGCAGTTCAAAAAACTGCCTATCCCCAGGCCAAAAACAAAAATAATCAGAGAAAAAGTTATTCTAAAAGTCAAATCTAACACATTTAATTACTTGCCCGACAGGCTCGAACTACCATCAAATTTAGAAGTGAAAGAATAAGCCAAGTTCAAGGCGTGACGACGAAGGAGTGTTAAATAACACTTCGAGGAGGAATAACGAAGAAATTGGCTTATTTTTTCCTTCCCTCTGGGCGGGCAAATTGATGGTAGTTCGATCCTGTCGGGCTTACTCGATTTACTGAGAATCAATACAATTCTTACCATATCCACCTCCGCAGTAATCTTCATCCATTTCTTCTGCAACCCCGGTTGAATCTACACAGAAATACCTGCCAGAAGATAATTCAGTTCGGCTGCAATATTCTTTTCTTGAAGAATGGCATTCGGGTTCCTCGCCGGTAACTTTCTCAATATCATCTTCAATAGCTTCCAGATCCCTATAATCTTCATTAAGAGTTCCATCAACACAAACAAGTTCGTAAGAATTTTCGTCCATATAAATCATCATTGCCGCTTTTCTCGCCTGGCTCAAATTGACCTTGCAGGTCGTATCATTAGCTTTTTCTTGATAGTCTCCTATCGCAATTAAAGTGGAACTAATCAGTATTGATATAATAGCCATTACCACTAAAATCTCAATTAAACTAAAACCTCCTGATTTTCCGCAAAAAATTTTCATAGATAATTTTAATCAAAATTTCCAAGCTAATTTAATTTATTATAACACAGTAAAAACAAATTAAAATAGCTCTGATATTCAAACTGGTGATAAATTTCAAATTAATACCGCGTTTTCTTTTTCCAAAAAAACACCCGCACCATTTTAATAAATGGTGCGGGTCAACTTTTCCAATATGCTTTTTCTAACAGAAAAACTATTATGGACAACTGCCAGCTGCGATAAGATCAGCAGCACAGGTACCTGTAGCTTGTTTTGCATTTCCTTGCCAATCAACACAAAAGTAATCGGCAGCAGTTCCCACTAATTGAGCGCAAGCTGCCCACTTGTCACCGGTAGCTTCATCATCATCACATACCATTGTAGTGTTATTCCCAGTAATTCCGTCACTAGCTCTAGTAGCATCACTACTAGCGCAAAAACCAGTATAGCTCATACTATTATCATCAGCAAAAAGCTCTGCCGCTGCCCTTAATCCTGATAAATCCGCCTTTACTGCCACATCCCTAGCTTTATTTCTGGCTGAACCCAAAGAAACCAAAACAATGGCTGCTAAAATACCAATAATAGCGATAACCACCAATAATTCAATCAAAGTAAAACCTCTTTTTTTCATAATTATTTTACTTTATTCGTCTTTATAATGCTCGACCTTTTAATTTTTTTAAACCTGTATCTTTTAAGTTATTGTACCACACTGGCGTCAAGAAAGGGTGTGGAAAACTCAAGTCTTGCCAGATCAGATTCCGATTGAATAGAGAGGCATTAGAACCGCTCCCATTAAAAGAGCAACCACTCCCCCCAAAGCTATAATAAAAACGGGCTCAAGGAGCTTTATAAAACTATCTAAACCCCGGTCTATATCTTGCTGATAAAACTGAACCACATTCTTCAAAGATGAATCCAAAGTACCGGTTTTTTCCCCAACCATAACCATTTGATAAAAAAGAGGAGAAATAAAATTGGGTCTTCTTTCCAGAACCGAACTCATCGTTTCTCCTTTTTTAACCTTGTCTCTGGTTTCTATAATAATCTTTTGATAAGTATTACTGCCCACCACCTCTCCGGTAATATCCAAAGCCTGAATTATAGGGAGACCGCCTGAAATCAAGGTAGAAAGATTTAAGGCAAAACGCCCGAGATAAAGTTTTTTCAAGAATCCTTTTATCAAGGGAGTTTTAAGCAAATACTTGTCAAAAAATTTCTTTCCGTCCTCGCTTCTTGCAAAAAAAACTAAAGCAATTATTAAGCCAGCCCCAGCTACAAGCACGAATATTCCTCGCTTTTTCAAAAAACCTGAAGCTCCTATTACTATTTTAGTAAGAAAGGGAAGTTCTTGGCCGGTTTCTGTCAAAACTGACGATAACTGAGGAATGACATAAACCATTATTATTCCAACCACCATTATAAAAACAAATAGAATAAGAAGGGGGTAGACCATTGCTCCTTTTATTTTTCCCCGGAAGGCATACTGCTTTTCCAGATAATCGGCTAAATAGTCAAACACATCGGTAAGTTTGCCTGATGCTTCCCCAGACCTGACCATACTAACATAAAAAGTTGAGAACTGCCTAGGATAAACAGCAAGGGCTTTAGAAAGAGGAGTGCCGCCCTCTACGTTTTCTGCAATTTTTAAAAGCTCCTCCCGAAAAGTAGACTTTCTTGTCTGCTTAGCAATAGTCTGAAAGGTTTCAATCAGAGGAACTTTAGATTTAAGCATAATTGACAACTGGCGAGAAAAAAGAACGACATCTTTCGTAGTAATTATTTCAAAAATTTTCAGCTTTCTACTATAAATAGGAGCAGCTCCTGTTGTTTCTAAAGCGGTCACGTAAAGTCCGTGTTTTTCTAAAACTCTAAAAGCAGCTTCCCGGCTGGAAGCTTCCACAACCCCTGATTGGATTTCTCCTTCTTTAGATCTTGCTTGGTAGTTGAATTTCATAATTACCGCCTTACTAAAGTTCTTAATTCGCTTGGGTTTAGAGAGTAATTTTGAGCAGCGTCCAGGGCAATTTCTTTAGCTCTAACTAAATTAGCCAAATACCTGTTTAAAGTAATCATTCCTATCTCAGCCGAGGTTTCGATAATCATAGGTATTTCATGGACTTTATTCTCCCGCATCAAATTAGAAACAGCCGGAGTGTTCATTAATATCTCGCAAGCGGGTATCAATCCTCCTCTGATTCTAGGTATTAATCTCTGGGAAACTATGCCAAGCAAAGACCCTGAAAGTTGAGCTCGAATTTGATTTTGCTGAGAACCAGGAAAAGTATCAACAACTCGGTGAATGCTCTGAGCAGCTGAATTTGTGTGTAAAGTAGCTAAAACCAGATGGCCAGTTTCAGCTGCAGTAATAGCAGTAGATATTGTTTCCGGATCTCTCATTTCTCCTACCATAATCACATCCGGATCCTGCCGAAAAGTAGATTTTAAAGCTCTAGCAAAACTTAAAGTATCCCGGGCAAGTTCTCTCTGATCAACAATTGACCTGTCGTCTTTAAATATATATTCAGTGGGATCTTCAATAGTAATAATATGATTAGCCCTAGTATGATTTATCTCGTCAATTAAAGCGGCTAAAGTTGTTGATTTTCCCTGAGAAGAAGGACCAGTAATTAAAACAAATCCCTGAGAAGGACGGATAAGCTCATGCAAAATCGGGGGAAGATTTAAATCTTCAACAGTTGGAATTTTGGATGGGATAAAGCGAAGAGCGCAAGAAATATTTCCCCTTTGGAAAAAAATATTAATCCTAAACCTAGCTTTTTCTTCATAATTGTAAGAAAAATCAATTTCTTTCTCCCGAAGAAATATCTCTTGCTGTTCTTCGGTTAATAACTCAAAGGCAAGTCCTTTAGAATCTCTCGGAGAAACTTTCCTTCTTCTAACTAATGGAGTTAACCTTCCTCCTATTCTCAGCACCGGAGGATGGCCTACTGAAATATGCAAGTCAGAAGCCCTCTGGTCAAGAGTTGTTTGAAGAAGATCTTTCAAAAGGGAATAATAGTTCATAAAATAAATTTTACTTTAGTATTTTTTTAATTTCTTTTACCACCTCACTTGGAGTAAAGTGAGCTTTCACTAAATATTTCATCGCTCCGAGCTTTAATCCTTTCTCCACTTCGTCTTTTTCGCCAAGATTAGAGAGGATAACCACCTTTACACTATTCAACTTGCTGTCTTTCTTAATATCTCGGAGAATCTCCCAACCGTTTAAACTGGGCAAAACAATATCTAAAAGTAAAATGTCGGGCAAGCTTTCTCTCATCTTTTTCAAACCTTCATCTCCGTCGATAGCAACTCTCACCGAAAATCCAGCTTCTTTCAATTTAGCGCTATAAATTTCTACTAAAAAGGGGTCGTCTTCGAGTAATAAAATTTTTTTCATTGGTTGCTTTATTTTAGCCATTACTTTTCTTCGGCTACTCTTATTATTTCTTCAAGAGAAGTAATGCCATCTAAAACTTTAAAAATTCCATCCTGTTTCATTGTTATCATTCCCTGCCGCTTGGCCTCTTCCCCGATTCTAATTCCCGAAGCCTCTTTTATAACTACCTCGGCAAGTTCTTTTGTCATCTCTAAAATTTCAAAAATGCCAACTCGTCCCGAATAACCCATATTATTACATCTTTTACAACCTACCGGTTCATAAATATAAGAAGTTTCAAGATTCCCAATTTTCTTTTTAATAGCCGGGGGGAGTTTTTCTATCTCTTTTAAAATTATTTTTTTTGCTTCTTTATTCGCTTTTACTTTTTTCTTGCAATGAGAACAAAGTTTCCTTACTAATCTTTGAGCAATAGCCAAGCTTAAAGTAGGAGGAAGTAAAAACGGCTTGATTCCCATATCAATTAATCTTGGAATCACCCCCAGAGTGTTTGAAGTATGCAGAGTAGAAAGTAAGATATGACCGGTTAAAGCCGCATGAATAGCCAGAGAAGCAGTCTCTTCATCTCTAATTTCTCCTACCATTAGAATATCCGGGTCCTGCCTTAAAGTATAACGGAGACCACTAGCAAAACTATAACCAATGTCCGGTTTTACCTGAGACTGATTAACTCCCTCCATAAAATATTCTACCGGATCTTCCAAAGTCATTATATTTACTTCTTCCTTATTAAAAAGCCCTAAAATAGCATAAAGAGTAGTAGTCTTGCCTGAACCAGTCGGCCCGGTAGATAAAATCATTCCGTAAGGTTTTTTCAATCCCCTTTCTATCGCCTTAAGATTTCTCCCGGTTATTCCCAATTCTTCAAAACTTACTTTTCTTTCCCCGGGATCTAAAATTCTTATTGCTACTTTTTCCCCCAAAGTAGTCGGGAAAGTAGAAACCCGGAAATCAATTCCTCTATCCCCGACTTTAGTAGAAAATCGGCCATCTTGAGGAACCCTAGTCTCATCTATTTTTAAATTAGAAAGAATTTTAACCCTAGCCACTATAGCGGGGAGAATCCTTAAGGGCAAAAAAATACTGGAATGCAATGCTCCGTCTAACCGGAACCTGACTCGCAACTTTTCTTTCCCCGGTTCGATATGAATATCAGAAGCTTTCCCGTCAACAGCGTGCCTCAAAATAACTGCCACCACTTTTGAAATCGGGGCCTCTTCTGCCATTCTTTCAACTTCAGTTACTCGAACTTCGGGCTTCTCTTTTTTAAACTCAACTTCTAATTCTTCTAAAGCTTTAGTAACTTCTTTTTTAAGGGTTCGGTATTTTCTTAAAAGTTCATTGAAATTTGATAAACTAAGTAGAAAAACCTGATAAGTGAATTTGCTTTGGCGGGATAAAAAATCAAGAGCTTCCCTGGTTTTTAAATCTTCGGGATAAACCATTCCTATTTCTAAATGATTATCCTCCTTAGCCAGCGGTATCATCTGGTAATATTTAGCCGCTTCTTCGGGAACTGTTTCTAAAACTTTTAATTTAACTTCTCCGGGAGTAACTACTTTAAGGGGTATCTTTAAAGTTTCGCTTTTCAATCCAAATAAAAAATCTTCAGACACTATTTTCTTTTCTAAAATAACTTCCTCTGCTTTCTTGCCGGAAGTTTTGACTTCATATTCTAAAGTAGTAGCCCTTTTTTTGTCTAAAACCTTTTTTTTAACTAACTCTCGGATAATATTCATAATAAATAAACCGGCGCCCTCTTTAAATACAATATTATATTTAAAGAGTCTCCTTTATAGAGATAACGGCTTGAATGGATTTTCTCTTCCTGCAGAAATTTCTTCTATCGGGGGCAAAATCAGACCGGGGGGAGAAAGAATAATAGATGTAGTAAAAATCCGGCTGCTCCAGGCGCTGCATTCCGTCCCGCCTTTCTTGCAAGATTTTACTCTCCAGACATAAGTAGTAGCAGGCTGAAGCGGTTTTGAAATAGTTACCGAAGTTTCCTCGGTTTGGCCAGAATCTACCCCTATAATCTCCCAGAAATAAACTTCAGCCACGGATACGCTTTCCCAGCTAAGAGTAGGAGTCAGGGAAACATCTCTGGCTCCGGGGAAAGGAGAAGCTAAAATTAAGAAAGATCTTTCTCCGGTAGTAAATCTCCAGCATCTTAACCCTTCCTCCACCTGGCAATTATTGCTCCAGGCGCTGCATTCCGTCCCGCCTTTCTTGCAAGATTTTACCCTCCAGACATAAGTGGTAGCAGGCTGAAGCGGTTTTGAAATAGTTACTGAAGTTTCCTCGGTTTGGCCAGAATCTACCCCTATAATCTCCCAGAAATAAACTTCAGCTACGGATACGCTTTCCCAGCTAAGAGTAGGAGTCAGGGAAACATCTCTGGCTCCGGGGAAAGGATAGAGAATTCTTTCAATAGGTTGGAATTCTATCAATAAAGGATTTTCCAAAATTTCAAAATTTATTTTTATTTCTCTAATTGGAGCAGCTGCAATCGGAGAAAGAGCTACTGTTTCTTCCTTTTCAAAATATCCAAACCATAAAACACTAGCGGTAATTATAAGTACTACAATAAAACCCCCGATTAAATATTTCTGTCTTTCTCTTTCTTTGACGAATTTAATAGCCATATTTTTTAAGCTTTACCCAACAGGATTACTCGGGGATTCCTACCCCCTCCTCTATCCCCGTTTCTCCCATTACTGCTTCCCGATAAGCATAAGTTTTTAGCGATAGGCTAAAAGTAAATAGTTCTTCTCCCGTTTCTTCTGTTCCTTCCATTGCTTTTTCTCCGGATGATAAAGTAATAGAAGTTATTTCAAATAATCTAGCATTTTCATGAATAACGGAAAGAAAATTTTTGAGAGCAGAATAAGAACCGGAGACTGAAAAAGAAAAAGGGATTTCTTGAATTCTTTCTCCTTCTTTTTCTTCTGGAGAAGAAAGTCCGCCAAAATCAATTGAATTTAAAATCAAGCCATTTTCTGCAGTTATTTTTAGAATTAAATTAAATAAAGCAGGCATTGAAGGATCGGTCGGAAGGGCAGTGTTAACCTTGGCAAGCTCGTTAGCATACTCCGAGAGTTCAGCAGAGTAACTTTCCAACTTTAAAAGATATCCTTCCTTTAACTCAATCTCTTCATCTTTTGTCTCTAATTCTATTTTTTCTGCTTTAAATTCCTGATATTTAGGCCACCCCAAAAAATAACCTCCTGCAACTAAAATAAGCACAAGCCCGATAAAAACAATAAGAATAATTCGTGATGACATTATTCAAAAATCCGAGACTCAAAAATAAGAAGGAGGTTAAAATCAACTCCTCCCTCCTCCCTCATTGAAAGTCCGGATAAGCTTACTTCTTTTACTAAGGGTTCTTGTTTCAAAATGAGAACTTGTTGTTCCACAGTCACGAAACTATCTCCCTGGGCAGAAAGAGTCAGTTCGCCTTTCTCGAGATTAAAATCAAAACTTGAAAACCAAATACCAGGAAGGCATATTTTTTCTAAAAACCCGAAAACTTTTAAGGGTTTTTTATGGCTGGAAAGCAATTCGCCAAAGTCATCAATTTTTTGCTTAACCGGAAACAACTCTCCTTCTTTTCCTTTTATATTCTCATCCAGAGGGACAACTGATAAGTTTCTTTCTTGAAGCTCCTGAGACATCTGTCTTATTAATTTTTCCAAATAAAGATAACCGCCTAAAAAAACTGCAACTAAAAACACACTGAAAACTCCAAGGATAACCACCCATAAAGATACTTTCATTTTTCGAGCAGGAGTAATTTCTATAGCCATAATTAATCATTTTAGCATACTAACAAAATTCGAAATCAAGTGCTAAAATGTTTAGATGTTAAAATGTTAAAATGTTTTTTACTCAAAACCCTTCAGTGCTAATCCTACAGCGATAGCATAAGAAGGCCCCATTTTTTTTAAAACTCCCGAGAGAATTGAGGGACAGGCAATTCCTAAAAAGGGTTCAGCGACAACTACTTCTTTTTTAAGTTCGGCAGAAAAATATTCCTTTAAGCCAGGCATTGAAATTAAGCCACCTGATAAAATAATTTTTTCTGTCTCTTTTCCCTCGCGCCGATAAAATCCTCGAAAGACTTTTTTAATTTCTTCTAAAATCGAATCAACTGAAGGAACTAAAACTTTTCGAATATTTTGCCCACCATTATCAACGGGTTGAGGCAAGGACTTTTTAAGCTCGCTCAGCGAGGGCTTTTTAAACTCGCTTAGCAATCCATATCGTCTCTTCATCTCCTCGGCTTCATTATAATTAATATTTAAAGAATTAGCTATAATTTCTGCTAATTGATTACCGGCGATATTAAAACTATAACTTGTTTTCACAATTCCTTTTTCAAGAATACTACAAGTAGTACTCCGGGCTCCGATATCTACTAGACCTATTATTTTTTCCGCTTTCTCATTTTTAACTGAACTTCTGGCCAGAGCGAATACTTCAGGTTCTAAAATCTTTAATTTTAAACTTGCCAAATCAGCAATATCTTTATATTGATTGATAACGTCATTCGGAATGGCTACCACTAAAATTTTAAGGGGGGTCTTGGACGGATTTCCTTCAGCTATAAGCCAATCCAAGGTAACTTCGGCAAGGGGAAGAGGAATATAAGGCCTAACATGATATTGAACTGCTTGAGAAATTTCGTCTTTCCCCATTATCGGAAGCTCAAAACTGGTAAAAAAACTACAAAAATCAGGAATAGAAAAATTAACTTCTTTGGTCTGAATTCCAGCTTCTTTGCAAATCGCCCTGATAGCATTGCCTACTTGCTTATTAGAAAGAGTAAGAGTATTTTTCTGAAAAACTCTAAAAGATTTTTGGTCAAAAACTGATGTTCCTATTTCTCCATAATTTTTAAGTTGATGAACCTGGCCTTTTCGCTCTATTTCAACAACTCTCAGAAATGAAGTTCCAATATCTACACCTAAAAATTCTTTCGGCCGTATTTTAAATAGTTTACGAAAACTTTCAAACATTTATTTATGATTGCAGTTTAATTATATCATACTAACACTAAAGAGAGTATGTGGAAAACAATGTTCTTGAAACTTACTGGATCAAGTGAAGCAAGAGACTCCCTGGAGAATTGCACTTGAAAATGTGTTAAAATTAGCAAATGAAACGGATTTTAATTGCAATAAAAGAATTTTTTTTAGATCTTCTCTTTCCAAAGTTCTGCATTAGTTGCGGTAAAGAAGGAAGTTATCTTTGTCAGGACTGCTTCTCTTTGATCGACATTGCAGAAAGGCAATACTGTCCTTTTTGTCCCCAGCCAAGAGTAGTAATTGACGGCAGAACTTGCAATTTCTGCCAGAGGTCAAAAAAGTTAGCCGGTCTTTATTCTGCTACTTCTTATGATAATTTTATTGTCAAAAAAACAGTAAATCAATTTAAATACGCCTATATTAAAGAGCTGGCAAAACCTTTATCTTCTTTAATTGTAGCACATCTGATTAACCTAAACCAAGTAGAAAGTTTTTTAAGTTTTATTCTAATTCCTATTCCTCTCCACAAAAAGAAATTAAAACAGCGGGGGTTTAACCAGGCAGAAGAAATTGGAAAAGAACTTTCAAAAAATTTGGAAGCGCCAATCCTTAATAATGTTCTAATTAAAACAAAACAAACTTCAGCTCAAGTAGAATTAAAAAAAGAAGAAAGAGAAAAAAATATTAAAGGCGCTTTTTTCTGCCAGAAGCCAGAATTAGTAAGAGATAAAAAAATCCTTTTAGTAGACGATATCTTCACCACCGGCTCAACAATGGAAGAATGCGCTCTAACCTTGAAACGAGCAGGCGCCAAAGAGATTTGGGGAATTGTCGTTGCCCGCGGATAAAACAAAAACCCCCTGCAAACTAATACGTCATTATTTCACGATCGTGAAATAATGACGTATTATAAAAAAGTACCTCGCCTTGGCGGGGTACTTTTTAATCTACTGCGGAGGGGGTGAGATTCGAACTCACGAGTCCGTGAGGACGCCGGTTTTCAAAACCGGTGGAATAAACCGCTATCCGACCCCTCCAGAAAACAGCGGAGGAGGTGGGACTCGAACCCACAAGCCGCTTTTTACACGGCTACGGTTTAGCAAACCGCTTCCTTACCATTCGGAGCACTCCTCCAAGTATCTTCATCCTACTCATTAAAATCAATAAAGTCAATTGATTTTTGGCCAATTTTGTGCTAATTTTAAAGGGTATTGCCCTCGTAGTTTAATGGATAAAACGCTGGCTTGCGGAGCCTGTAATGCAGGTTCGAGTCCTGTCGAGGGCACTATAAAATCGCATACTCTTTTGGGTATAAGATTTTATTTGTTTCTCGATGTGGCGAGAACTTGCTCCCCGAATTGGCCCGCCGAAGGCGGGAGCAATGCCTTCGGGAAACTCCTTCGAGTCCTGTCGAGGGCACTATAAAAATATGGTTATTGCTTCCCTAATTCTTTCCTTCATTACGGTTTTCACCGGTTTTCTGTTAAGGGGCGAACTTGTTTTCATTATTTCTTATGGAATTATTATCCCTCTTTTAGTCTTATTACCCCGAATTATTACTAAATTTGATAAAAAACTGTCAGCGGTTATTATAAAGAAAAAATGGTTGAAAAAAATTGACTTTTATGTTTTTTTCATTATTCTCTTTAATGCTCCGGGGAGTTTAGTTTTCCATGAGCTCGGATTCCAATACGACAGGTTTCTTCATTTTGGAACAGCTTTCTTCGCTGCTCTAATTTTATTGCTAATATTGCTGCCAAGCGCAGAAGTAAGAAAAAAGAAAATCAAAAAAAGCTCTCTCCTGCTTATTTTATTCATTATTTTATTCTTTTCTCTTTTTCTTTGGGAAGCATTCCAATATACCTCAGACCAAATATTCGGAACCAAGTTATTCTTTGATGTAAAACAACCAATAGAGTTAGATTTCGGGGAAGATATATTCTTCGGATTTCTTGGGTTAATGATTGCTGTTTTTTACATCAGCCACTTTTTTAAACGTTTCTCAAACGTTTTAAGAAACAGCGTTTTATGAATTTTTCCACTCCTATTGAAAAAATTCCTAAGGTTGGACCCGTTTTTCAGAAGAAATTAAAAAGATTAGGAATTAAAACAGTTCAGGATCTTCTTTTCCACTTTCCTCATAGATATGAGGATTTTTCCAATTTAATCCCCATTTCAAAGATAAAGATAAATGAAACTTGTACATTGCAGGGAAAGATTTTAGAGATTGAAAACAACAGAACCTGGAAAAAGAGAATGATCCTGACCCAGGCAATCGTCGAGGATAAAACCGGAGCAATAAAAGTAATTTGGTTTAACCAGCCTTATTTAACCCGAACTTTAAAAAGCGGAGACAATGTTTTCCTTTCAGGCAAAACAACTATTGGAAAAAACGGAGTATTTTTAACCAACCCCGTATATGAAAAGACAAAACCACTCACTACTCACTATCCACTATCCACTAACTTAACCCATACCGGAAGATTAATCCCGGTTTATCCAGGAACTGAGGGATTGTCTTCAAGGTGGTTAAGATATATTTTAAAACCGCTTCTATTAAATCTAAAAGATAACATGCCCGAAACTCTGCCAGAAGAAATTCTTGAAAAAGAAAAATTTCTACCCTTAAATAAAGCCCTCTGGCAAATTCATTTTCCCGATTCCAAAAAATTAGCTAAAGCGGCCCAGGAAAGATTTTCTTTTGAAGAATTATTTTTTATTGAACTTTTTGTATTAAGAGAAAGAGCAAGATTAAGCAAAGAGAAGTCTGCCTCTTTTCCGCTTAATTTAGAATTAACCCAAAAGTTCGTAAGATCACTGCCTTTTAAACTTACCGATGCCCAGAAAAAATCTGCCTGGCAGATTTTAAAAGACTTGGAAAGACCGCGGCCAATGAACCGGCTTTTAGAGGGAGATGTCGGCTCCGGAAAAACAGTGGTGGCCGCCATGGCTGCTTTAAACACAATCAAAGCAGGTTATCAAGTAGCTTTTATGGCTCCAACTGAAATTTTAGCCAAGCAGCATTTTCGGGAAATAGCTAAACTCTTCCAAAATTTCAAATTAGATATTGGATTGCTAACCGGAAAACAAGATCAGTTTCGCTCAAAAAAACTAAAAAATGAAGTAATTGAAATTTCCCGGAGAAAACTTCTTGAAAAAACACTAGATAATAAAATTAATATTTTAATCGGCACCCACGCTTTAATTCAAGACAAAGTAAGATTTGGAAAATTAGGATTAGTAATTCTGGACGAACAGCACCGTTTTGGCGTAAAACAAAGAGCTAAGCTCTGTAAAACATCTGAAAATGATAGCGGCCAAAAAATAATTCCTCATTTGCTTTCAATGACCGCCACTCCTATTCCCCGCACTCTCGCTTTAACTGTTTACGGCGATTTGGATCTTTCTTTAATTGACGAATTGCCCAAAGGAAGAAAAAAAATAATTACCAAAATAATTAAAACGGAGGAAAGAAAAAAAACCTATAATTTTATCAGAGAAGAGGTTAAAAAAGGAAGGCAGATTTTTGTAATTTGCCCCCGGATTGAAAAAAATAATAAAGAAGATAATCTTTCAGAAGCCCAACTTAGCTGGGCTAAAGTAAAAGCAGTGGAAGAAGAATATGAGAAACTATCAAAAGAAATTTTTCCCGATCTGAAAATAGGAATGCTCCACGGAAAAATGGCAGGAAAAGAAAAAGAAAATATAATGTCCGATTTCGCTCGTCCAAAGACGAGCTATGGCGGATCCGCTAGAGACAGAAAAAACAAGATTGACATTTTAGTCTCGACTTCTGTTATTGAAGTAGGGATTGATGTTCCTAATGCCGCAGTAATGATGATTGAGGGAGCAGACCGGTTTGGCTTGGCCCAGCTTCATCAATTTCGGGGAAGAGTAGGCAGAGCAAGTTACCAATCTTATTGTTTATTATTTACTGACTCACCGGCTAAAAAAACCCGTCAAAGATTAAAAGCTTTAACTGCTTCTGAAAATGGTTTTGAATTAGCCGAAAAAGATTTAAAAATCAGAGGACCGGGCGATTTTACCGGCACCAGACAATGGGGAATTCCCGACCTAATGATGAACTCCTTGACTAATATCTCTTTAGTTGAAAAAACCAGAGAGGCAGCTAAGGAAATTCTAAACTCTGATCCCCAATTAAAAAAATACCCCGCTTTACGAGATAAATTAGAAAAATTCAGACAAAAAGTGCATCTAGAATAACTATTATAACAATAACAAGAAACCAAACGGAATGAGGCGAGGCGAGGCGAGGCGAGGCCTCGCCCTATTTTAAGGAGAAAGAAGGATTGGAGGATTTGATATTTCTTTGAAAAGAAGCGAGTACTGATAAATGATAGCCCCTCCGGCTAAAAGAGTTAAAGCAATAATAATTAATATTGCTATCGGAGTAGATATTTTTCTATTTATAAGTTTAAACATAATTTTTATTAATAAACTCAATAGCCATAACCTTTATATTATCATAGCACAAATAAAAAAAGAGGGGAGTTGTTTTAGTTTTTTATGCCCTCGGCCTTTTTCGAAGTTTCTTACGAAATTTATCAGTCACCCAAAAGCCCATGTAATCTCCAAAAAGCCAGCGGGTTTGAGCATCTAAGGCAGGGAGAGCGGTAAAAAATACCATCATTATTGGAAATAAAAGCCAGCTAAAACCATAAACTATATATTTAAAACGGCCGTAATCTGGAGGCCGGGGAGGGAGTAAGAGAAAGCTCAGATAGGCTGAACTTACCAAGCCAACCATAGCAAAAGTCATCACTCTGCTAATTATCTTCGGCAGGTTATAAGAAATCAGAGTTCGGGAAAATTCGGGCCCTCCTAAAATTAAAGGAAGCCAGCCCAAGAAAAAAATCATAATACTGGCGGTAGCCCAGGAAAAATGCCCTTCAATTAATTCAAATCCCAAAGAAATTTTTTTGAGAAAAGGAATTTTTCTCTCGGGACGAGGATAACTTAAAGTTTTCGCTTTTCTTTTTCTCAAAAAATAATCAACTTCATCTTTATAAAAACCGAAAAGAAAATAAGCGATATCACCTACCCCGTAAGCCCATCTTTTCTGCTGTTTATAAATATTAATTAATGTTTTGAAAAAGTTTTTAGCCGCATTAGCATCCATAGAAATCGGATAGTATAAAGGCTGAGTGCGATAATCTCCGTCGTACCTCAAAAAACACTGCCAGAAAATTCTTGAATCATCTGAAACAACATTTGTTTGCTTAAAGCCAACATCTATTATGGCCTGAAAACTCATTGAATGAGAAGAAAAAGTAACTAATTTTTCCGGCCTTTCCTGATTCATAGTATGCCAAAAAGTTGAGGAGAAAGAAAAAATTCGGGAAATTACCGGGGCTTGCCAAATATTATTGATAAAAAGAGGGACCGGTTGAAAACTGGTTCGAGTAGGTTTTTTTGAAATTAAGTAATGATAGGTTAAACAGCTAAAATATTTTGGGAAAACACAGGTGTCAACATCAAAAGAAGAAAAAATTATATTTTCATAAGGAATTTTTAAAAGGTCAATAATTTCTTCTTTCGCTTTCTTAGACGCCCAAGCTTCATTAGAACCCTTGCCCGCAATTTCACCCGGCATGCCAGCAGGGTGCCAGGTTATTATAAGTTTAAAGAATTCATTCTCAAACTCTTTTTTTATTTCTTCAGCCGTTCCTTGAACCTGTTCTCTTGCTCTTTCCTCGCAAGCCAAAACTACAATCATTTTATCTTTCGGATAATCCGTGCTTACTAAGGCCTTTAAATTACCTTGGATAACTTCTAAGGACTCTTTATACATCGGGATCACGATCAAATGATAAATCTCTTTCCAGCTCTTAACGCTGGGCAGCGAATAACGGGCGGGAGGCAATGAATTAAGTTTTTTCATCCAGTCAATCTTCTCATGCTCCGCCATTTTTTTATAGCCCATCCAAAGATAGAAGGAAAAATAAATCGTTCGAGATAGCCAGAAAACCACAAAAATTATAATAAAAATAGCAACCAAAACAGGCTGCCACCAAGAGAGGAAAACAGCTAAAAACAAAACGCTCCAAGATAAGAAACCGGGCAAAATCTCAAATAATCTAAAGAGAATTCTCTCGCTTGTTTTTTTTAGATCTGTCGCCCTGCCGACTCTGAGATAATAATCTTTCTCTTTTTGAATAAAATTGGAATTCATCGTTTTTTAATAATAGCATTTTCTTATAAAAAAAGAAGGCGATTCTTTGAATCGTTTTAAAAAAAAGAAGGCGATTCTTTGAATCGTTTTAAAAAAAAGAAGGCGATTCTTTGAATCGTTTTAAAAAAAAGAAGGCGATTCTTTGAATCGCCTTCATGGTGAATGATGAGTTATGAATTTTGGTCTGCGGTTGAACGCGACAGGGCTTTGAGAACTTTATCCATCTTTTCTTGAAGATCGTTCATTTGCTTTTTGAGATCTTCAACCTCTCTGTTCTTCTGTTGAAGTTTTTGCTCAAGAATTTCATTCTTCTGTTTAAGCTCCTGAACCTCTTTTGCCTTCTCTTGTTCTATCTTATTCCTGAGCATCTGATTCTCGCGCTGGAGATTTATATTCTGTACAGCTAATCTCCGGCTTTCTGAATCAACCTGATCCTGGTTATAGACTTGCTGTCTCCCGACTGTTTCCCATTTTTTTGCATCATTCATAGTGCCAAGAACGTTAGCAACCCCGTTTGAAGAAGCGCTAATTATCTGAGCAGTGTCATTTCCATAGTAACCATAGCTATAATCGCGTCGTCCATAACCATATCCGTAACCATAATTTCGCCCATTCCAGCAACCAGGCTGCGCCTTAACCGTACCAGCACCCATCATTACTATCATTGTTACAATAATTAACCGTTTCATTTTTATTCTCCTTTAATAAGAGGTTAACAAATCATTCTTTTTACTTATTATTTACTTTTAATGTTCTACTTATATTATACACCCATTGTTTAGATTTGTCAAGGGTTTGGGGCTATTTCAGCATATCAAATTTGTGACCCCACGGGGAGTCGAACCCCGGTTTTCAGGATGAAAACCTGATGTCCTAGGCCACTAGACGATGGGGTCTAACTAAACAAGAATATCTTACCATAAAAATTGAAAAAAATCAAGATTTCGGATAAGATACAACAATAATGATAACAAAAAACAAATTAACAATTTTAGCAATCGAGACCTCCTGCGACGACACTTGCATCGCAGTAATTAAAGCTTCGGGCAAAAAGAAGCCTAATTTTGAAATTCTTTCTAATATTGTTTCTTCTCAAGTAGAAATTCACAAAAAATGGGGAGGAGTATACCCTACTTTGGCCAAACGCGAGCATCAGAAAAATCTGCCAACGGTTCTAAAAAAGGCTTTAGATAAAGCTAAAAAACCGAAGGTTGATTTAATTGCAGTAACAATAGGACCTGGGTTAGACCCTTGTTTGTGGATAGGAGTAAATTTTGCCAAAGAATTATCGCAGTTACTAAATGTGCCAATTACCCCCGTTAATCATATTGAGAGCCATATATTAGTCAATTTTATTGATAAACTGCCGACTTTCCCAGCCATCGCTTTAGTAGTTAGCGGAGGACATACACAATTAATCTTAGTGAGAAGCACTGGCAAATACAAGATTCTGGGCGAAACAAGAGATGACGCAGCCGGGGAATGTTTTGATAAAGTAGCGCGGATTTTAGGTCTTGATTATCCCGGAGGCCCAGCAATCGCCGTTGAAGCAAAAGAGACCCGTTCTCCGTCAGCTAACAGAGAACGGATCTCTGTCAAACTGCCGAGGCCAATGATTAACCAGAAAAATTATGATTTTAGTTTTTCCGGCTTAAAAACTGCTGTCTTATATAATTTTAAAAACCAAACTCCTAAAACAAGAAAAAGCAAGCAATATATTAAAGAAATGTGCTCCGAGACTCAGCAGGCTATCATTGATGTTTTAATCAGTAAAACCGTGAAAGCAGCCAAGGCGTATCAAGCAAAATCTATAATTCTCGGCGGAGGCGTCACTGCTAACCAAGAGCTCCGTAAGCAATTCCGACGAAGAATTCAAAAAGAAAAATTAAGTTTCAAATTCCAAGTTCCAAGTTCTAAGTTGTGTACCGATAATGCAGTAATGACAGCTGTAGCCGGGTACTTCAGATGGAAAAAAATGAAAAAACTTGAAAAGCGGCAAGATATAAAAGCAGTGGCGAACTTAAGAATTACATAAAAATATGTTAAGCCCCGTAGAGAAAATTTGACTGCCCGCGGCAATTAGATTTTCAGAGAAAATCTTGTCAAATTTCTTCTACGGGGTAAAATGAATTTGTATGGAACTACTTAAATCTTACGATCCAAAAATAACCGAAGATAAGATTTACAAACTCTGGCTAAAGAGTGGTTTTTTTAATCCCGACAAACTTCCCAAGCGCCACAAAAAGCCTTATACAATTGTCATTCCACCCCCAAATGTGACAGGCGAGCTTCATATGGGCCATGCTTTAAATGCCACCATTCAGGATATTCTAATTCGCTGGAAAAGAATGCAAGGCTTTAAAACCCTCTGGCTTCCGGGAACAGACCATGCTGGAATAGCTACTCAGAATGTAGTTGAAAAGAAATTAAAAAAAGAGGGGTTAACCAGATTTGATTTAGGCCGAGAAAAATTCATTGAGGAAGTGTGGAAATGGAAAGAAAAATACGGTGACATTATTTTAAGCCAATTTAAGAAATTAGGATGTTCCTGCGATTGGTCGCGAACCAGATTCACAATGGATAAGGATTATTCCAAAGCGATAAAAGAGGCCTTTTTACACTATCACAAAAAAGGCTGGATTTACCGAGGTAAAAGGGTGATTAATTGGTGCCCAAGATGCTCTACAAGCTTATCAGATTTAGAGCTGGAATATAAAGAGGAGAAGGGAAAACTCTGGTACATCAAATACAAAATTAAGAATCGGAAATTTATTGTTGTTGCCACCACAAGGCCGGAAACAATGCTTGGAGATACAGCAGTGGCCGTAAATCCAAAAGATGAGAGATATAAAAATTTGGTTGGCAAAAAAGCTATCCTGCCCTTAGTAAACAAAGAAATCCCAATTATTGCCGACAGATTAGTTGACCCGGAATTCGGAACAGGAGCAGTAAAAGTCACTCCTGCCCACGACTTAACAGATTATGAAATAAGCCAAAAGCATAAATTAGAAAGCATTCAGGTTATTGACGAAAAAGGAAAGATTACTAAAAAAGCTCCCGCTGCCTACCAAGGGTTAAGAGTTTTGGAGGCCAGAAAAAAAATTGTTGAGGACTTAGAAAATCAAAAATTATTGAAAAAAACTGAGGACTATACCCATCAAGTTCCTAAGTGCTATCGCTGTAAAACCACCGTTGAATTAATTCCCTCTCTGCAATGGTTCCTCAAAATGGACGAGCTTGCTAAAATGGCAGAGGCGCCGGTTAAAAAAGGAGAAATAAAGTTTCACCCAAAAAACTTTGAGAAACCTTATTTTGATTGGTTGAAAAATATGAAAGATTGGTGTATTTCCCGGCAGATTTGGTGGGGACATAAAATCCCTCTCAAGGGAGAAGAAGATGTTTTAGACACCTGGTTTAGTTCCGCCCTTTGGCCTTTTGCAACTCTGGGATGGCCCCGCCCCAAGCGGGGTAAACCAAAAAAAGATAAAAAATCTGACTTAGAAACGTTTTATCCTACAGATGTTTTAAGCACTGCCCGCGACATAATAAATCTTTGGGTGGCAAGAATGATTTTTTCCGGAGGAGAATTCACGAAAAAAATACCGTTCAAGGACGTCTATATCCATTCCACTATTCTTACACGGGAAGGAGAAAGAATGTCAAAATCTCTTGGCACCGGAGTAGATCCGATAAAGCTTATTGAAGAATATGGAGCAGATGCTACCCGTTTTGGAATTGCCTATCAGATTATGGGTGGCCAGGATATGAAATTTGTTACAGATAATATTGTAATGGGGAAAAAGTTCTGCAACAAAATATGGAATGCCTCACGGTTTGTTTTGGGACAAACCTCAAACTCAAACTTACAAAACTTAACTGAGTTAAGTTTTGTAAAACTTAACTCAGTTAAGTTTTCTCTGGCCGACAAAAAAATATTAAAACAATTAGATAAAACAATCAAATCGGTAGATAATGATTTAGGAAACTTCAAGTTCGGAAAAGCGGCTCATACAATATATGATTTTTTCTGGCATGATTTCTGCGACCGCTATATTGAGGCATCAAAAAAACAAAACGATGAAAAAACTAAAAAGGTCCTGTTTTATGTATTATCATCGTCCCTAAAACTTCTTCATCCCTTTATTCCTTTTATTACCGAAGAAATCTATCAAAAACTACCTATTAAAAAAAAATCTTTAATGATTGAAGAGTGGCCTGGTCTTAAAGCATGAACCAGTCGCTTCGCTTCTTGTAATTGCTTTGCAATTAAGTGAAACTTGTATTATTTTTTTTAATATTTTAAAATAAGAACGTACTTCACTAGCGCTCGGTACAACCTTAATTCGTTATTGAATTAACATATAAGAACTTTTTATCACTTCGTTCCTCAAAGACCTTGATTCGCTAATGTATAGATATATATTCTTAAATTAATCTTGAATTGAAAAGTATGGGAAAATCATTTTTTGAAAAACTTCAAAAGGGAATGGAAAACGAGAAAATTTCTGATACTCAAGGAGAACCGAAGCCAGAAGAAGAATTATCCCGGCAAGAAGTAGAAAAAGAACCTGCTATTGTTTCCGCGTCTATCAAGTTTAGCTCAAGCCAAACTGAGAAAAAAGAGAAATCTCCAAAAAAGACCGCCGAAAATAAAACAGCTAAGAGAAAACAAGAGAAAAAAATTAAAGTAGTTAAAGAAAAAAAGGGTGAGGAGCCAGAGCCGGATATTGAAACAAAAGAAGAAAAGAAATGGTTTGAGCCGGAAGGACAACTAACGATTGATGTTTACCAGACAGACGGAGAATTAGTTATTCAGTCTGCTGTAGCAGGAGTAAAGCCCGAGGATTTAGATATTACCATTGAAAAAGATCTAATTATAATAAAAGGAGTTAGGGAAAAAGTGATAGAAAAAAAAGCAAAGAATTATTTTTTCCAGGAATGTTATTGGGGAAAATTCTCAAGGGAAATTATCTCGCCGGTTGAAATTGACGGGGGAAGAACCAAAGCCTCAATAAAAGGCGGCGTTTTAACTATAAGAATACCTAAAATTGAAAGAAAAAAAACGAAGAGGGTGGCAGTGATTGACGACAATAACGACGACTAAAGAGTGCTTTATACATCCTAAAGAAAAAATGCCCGGTCTGGGCATTTTTTAATTCATTCTCTAAAACCGGGGTTAGTGTCGCGGGAGAGACTCGAACTCTCATGGGATTTCCCCATTGGGTCCTAAACCCAACGCGTCTACCAATTCCGCCACCGCGACTTTAAATTCATACTATCTTTTTTTGTTAAAAAATCAACCCCGCCCTCTAAAAAGTGCGGGGTTAACTCTTTTTTGGAACAATTCCAAAAAAGCTCACGGATAATATTTTAGGCTAGGTTATTAATAGAGTAAATCTCTTATCGATCCTACGCCAAGCATATTTCCTACCAAAACCACAATTGCCTTAGCCAGAAAAGCCACCACCACTGCAATCAAGGCATACATAATATAATTTCTGGCCTTGCTGGTCTTCTCCGGGTCTCCGGCAGCTGTTAAAAAGAGATAAGCGGAAAAAGCAATCACCAAAGCGGCTCCAACAATTAAAATAGCAAAAAGCCAGTTAACAATAGTGTTAAGGGTGTCCCAGACAGCATTTTCTGTCGTCGGCACCGCAGGTATTGTGGGCTGTGCCAATCCTATTAACGGTATGGCCAAAAGAGTTGCTAAAACTAAACCGGGTATAACTTTTTTCATATTCATCAAATTTAACCCTGTTAAATTTGCTTCGTGATTCGTGATTATTTAACGAGGTAAATTAAACTGATTTCGACCTTTAATGATATTTTACTATTATTTTTAATAAATTATCGCTCTTTTTTAACACAAGGTCAAGGGATCTGCACTCCCAGCATTCTTACTATAGCCCGAATCAAAGCTACCGAAAGAAATAAAATAACTATCCCGACCAAGGTCCAGAAAATTAACATTTTTGCTTTCTTTACTTTTTCCGGGTCGCCTCCTGAAGTAAGAAAATAAAAAGCCGCGACAACTATCATTAAAGCCCCGACCGGTAAGGAAAGGGCAAAAAGAAAGTTAACGATATTTTCCATTAATTCCCAAAAACTATCGGCTTCCAAGGGATTGTCAATTTCAACAACTTGACCTTCTATTACTAAAGGAATAAAAAGTAAAACCAATAAAGATAGAGATATTAATTTAGAAAAAGAAACTTTCATAAAATTATTACGCTTACGATTTAATAAATACTAAGCCGTAGTGATACTTTCCAACATCAAGCTCTTTTTCAAAAGAGAATCCTTTCTTTCCAGCAGTTTCTTTCATCTTAGCTTCCGAAACTCTTCCCTCAACAGGTCCTTGAACCGCTTTGGGATCCCAGTCAATTATTACTAATTTCCCTCTATTTTTCAAAACCCTCTTAGCTTCTGATATTATAGCATTTTTATCTTCTGCCTGAAATAAAACATTGGGGATTAAAACTAAATCCAAAGAAGAATCGCTTAAAGTTGAGCCTCTTGGCTTTTCCAAATCGCAGCAGATAATTCTGATATTAGTAATATTTTCCAGAAGGGAACGGCTCTTCAGCGCAGAAAGAGAGATTTTCTGGATATCTAAAGCATAAACCAATCCCTCGTCTAACTTTTTAGCTAAAGGAATACTAAAACCGCCAGACCCGCATCCAAACTCGGCGGCCACCATGTCCGCTTTTAATTCTAGTTGATCTAAAACTTCCTCTGGATTTAGAAAACTTTGATTCATTTGATTCACAATCTAAATACAAGCTACCGAGGCAATTTTATCTCCTTCTCCCAATCTCATTATCCTTACGCCCTGGGTAGCCCGACTGAGTTTAGCAATTAAAGAAATTTTGGTCCTAATTACCTGGCCTTTTTGAGAAATAACAATCAAATCTTCTTCTTGGCCCGTTAGAACTCTCGACGCTACTAAATCCCCGGTTTTAGAAGTAATTTTAGCCGTTTTAATACCGCTTCCCCCTCTTCCCTGAAGTTTATATTCTGCCAAATCGGTTCTCTTCCCATAACCGTTCTCCGTCACCACTAATAGATATTGCTTCTCCTTTGTTCCTTCTTTCTCGTTCTTTGTTTTTTGCGTTATGATTACGTCCATCCCTATTACCTTATCGTCTCTCTTCATTCGGACTCCTCTTATCCCGGAAGCCGGTCTTCCCATCGATCTTATATCTTGTTCCTTGAATCTGATAGACTGGCCTTTTTTAGTTACTAAAATTATCTCGTTTTGGCCCGTGCTCTTGGCAACCTTTTTCAGAAGATCGTCTTTCCTAAGCTTCATTGCAATTAATCCTGATTTTCGAACATTTTTAAATTCCTCCAAAGCGGTTTTCTTTATTATACCATTTTTAGTAATCATTACTAAATTTTTTATTCTGGCTTCAGCATCTTCTTTGCCAAGAGCCATTAAAGATAAAATTCTGTCTTCTGAAGAAATTTCAATAAAGTTTGAAAGTCCTCTTCCTCTAGCTACTCTCGTGCTTTCAGGAATTTCATAAGACAAAGTTCTAAAAACTTTCCCCGAATCAGTAAAGAAAAGCAGAGAGTCATGGGTTTGGCCTAAAAGGAAATGCTCAACAATATCTTCCTGCAAAGTTTTCATCCCCATAATTCCTTTTCCTCCTCTTTTTTGAATTTTATAAATAGCGGGATTTATTCTTTTAATATAGCCTCCCCGGGTCAGAGTAATAATTGTCTCCTCTTGAGGAATTAAATCTTCTTCAGCAATTTCTCCCACTTTCTGGGCATAAACTTTAGTTTTCCTCTCGTCTCCAAAATTTTCTTTAACCTCTTTTAATTCTTTTTTGACAACTCCTTTTATTCTCTGAGGGCTTTTAAGAATTGTGGTAAATTCTTTAATTCTGGCTTTTATTTCTTTAAGCTCGTCCTCAATTTTTTTCCTTTCTAATTTTGCCAGAGCAGCTAATTTTGTCTCCAAAATCGCGTTAGCCTGAATTTCAGTCAGCCGGAATTTTTTCATCAAATTCTTTTTAGCATCCTCTCTGTCTTTCGAAGATTTTATGGTCTTTATCACAGCATCAATCCTCCCCAGGCATTTATGCAAACCTTCCAAAATATGGGCTCTTTCTTTAGCTCTTTCCAAATTATACTTGGTCCTTCTGACAACTACTTCTTTTCTGTGGACAACAAAGTAATTTAAAACATCAAGCAAAGATAACACCTTGGGCTGAATTCCGTCTGCCAGAGCTAGCATATTCAAATGAAAAGTTTTTTGTAAATCAGTGAATTTATAAAGACGGTTCAAAATCTTCTGAGGATAAGCGCTTGTCTGGAGATCAAAAACAATCCTCATTCCTTCTCTATCTGATTCATCTCTAATGTCTCTTATCCCTTGAATTTTTTTATCTTGAACTAATTTAGCAAATTGCTGAACTAAAGTTGACTTTTGAACTTGATAAGGAATTTCCGTAATTACAATCTGGCTTTTTTTATTGGCTTTATCTTTCTTGCTTTCTTTTTCCACCACTTCTGCTTTTCCCCGAACCACAATCGGTCCCTTTCCCTGTAAATAAGCTGAAATTATATCTTTTTTACCGTAAATTGATCCGGCGGTTGGAAAATCCGGACCTTTAATAAACTCAAAAAGGTCTTCGGCTGCAGTTTTGGGATAATCAATTAAATGGACTAAAGCATCTACAATCTCAGAAAGGTTATGAGGAGGAATATTAGTAGCCATTCCCACCGCAATTCCCAGAGAGCCATTCAGCAAAAGCTGAGGCAAGGGAGAGGGTAAAACCACGGGCTCTTTTTTCGTTCCATCATAATTATCCCTAAAATCAACCGTATCTTTCCCAATGTCTTTGAGCATCTCTTCCCCGCTTCTGGAAAGCCGGCACTCGGTGTAACGATAGGCCGCAGCGCTGTCTCCGTCAATATTTCCAAAATTTCCCTGGCCCTGGATAAGGGGATACCTCAAAGAAAAATCCTGAGCCATTCTAACTAAAGCATCATAAACAGCCGTATCGCCGTGAGGATGATATTTAGCAAGAGTAGCTCCAATAACAGACGCTGACTTTCTAAACTTAGCGCTATGGGTCAGCCCGTCTTCGTACATTGCATACAAAATCCGGCGATGAACCGGTTTTAAGCCGTCGCGAACGTCAGGAAGAGCGCGAGAAACAATAACTGACATTGCATAGTCAATATAGGATTCTCTCATTTCCTGGCTTATCGCCCGGGGTCGAACATCACCTATTTCATTATTTTGTTGTTCTGGTTTATTCGGCATCCTATTAAAAATATTATTCTACTTCTTCCGCCTTTTTTACTTCATCTCCTATTTTTTCCAACTCTTCCAGTTCTCCTTCGGGAATCTCGGGCATTCCCATTTTGTCTTCCTCAAGATTAGGCAAATTCATTCCTTTAATAAATTCTTCTTTCGGGAACTTTTTAATTTTCCAGTAAGAGCTATGAATCCACCAAACCAACAATCCTAAACCTATAATAATTATTATTGCCCAAAGAATTAATTTTCTAATATATTCCGGCTGCCTCCGAAGTTTATCTAAAAAAGACATTGCTTTTAGAGTGCGGGATTCGAACCAAAACCAACTTTAGAAGGGAAAGAATAGATTAAGTTCAAGGCGTTCCGATCGAAGGTGTGTCCTCAAGACACACCGAGGAGGAAGAACGCAGAAATTGACCTATTCTTTCCCTTCCCTTTGGGCGGGCGTATTTTATCCATCTTCTGCGTTGTTCGTCGCTTATGTATCGCAGAGGATATATTTCACTCCTCACGCCTTGAAGCTGGATAAAATACGCTCCGCTAAATTGATTCTGGTTTGAATCTCACACTCTTTATGGCTCAAGAACAATTATCTTTACTTCTTCAGACGAAAGGTCTTTCTTTCTAATAGATAGTTTAGACAGGCGCTGTAATGATTTTATACTCAGAGCCTTTAAAAATTTATTGAGAGTGTCCAATTTTATTCTAAGCCCGGGAATTTGATAATGCATTGGTATTATAATTTTGGGTTCAATCTGAGCCATTATCTTTATTGCTTCTTTAGCGTCAAGAGACTGTCCGCCTCCGATCGGAATCATTAATATATCAATTGCGCCGATTTTTTCAAGTTGGTCTGAAGTCAGCTCTTTCTGGTTCAACTTTCCTAAATGACAAATCCTTATTCCCTCAGCCTCAATAATGTAAATAGTCCCGCCATAATGGGATCCCGCTGAGGCGAGACTGATCTTTTCTGTTTTAGCCTGAGCCGAAATTCCCTTGATAAAAACCTCCTTTGCGTCATATTCGCCAGGACCGGTTATTAAAATGCATTCATTAGAGAACAATTTTATTTTTTCACTCTCGGGATGAGTAAACAATAAAATATCGGCCTCAAGTTTCGGTGAACGAAGGCCGCTTTTTTTATCAGGAGGATCAATTAAAATATTTGCCGAGCCATTCCTGTTTTTTAGAGTGTTTATCCTAAAACAAGTTTCCCCGTACCAATTAATATTCATAATTACAAATGAGCAAAAAATAAAAATTTATTTTCATTTTGACCGAATGAAGTAATTATATAAAGATATAAAGCATTTCTATATTCATTCATCTTATCACAATTAAAATTCAGTTTCAACTTGCCCGGCTTGCCTCGATAAATATTTTATGTTATATATAAGGAGCACGGGATTCGAACCAGAGTCAAGCTTAGAAGAGAAAGAATAGGTTAAGTTCAAGGCGTTCCGATCGAAGGTGTGTCCTCAAGACACACCGAGGAGGAAGAACGCAGAAATTGATCTATTCTTTCTCTTCCCTTTGGGCGGAGCGTGTTTTATCCATCTTCTGCGTTGTTCGTCGCTTGTGTATCACAGAGGATACATTTCACTCCTCACGCCTTGAAGATGAATAAAATACGCTCCGCTAAATTGATTCTGGTTCGAATCCCGTGCTCTAAACACAATGAAAAAAACACTTGAGCAAAACGATTCAACAAAGCCGTTAAAGATAGGCATCATTACTGAAGGCAAAGTTATAGATAAAGGAAGGTCTTCAGTCTTTTTAGATTTGGGCAAATGGGGAACAGGAGTAATTTATGGAAAAGAATTTTATGAAGCGAAAAGTAAACTGAAAAATTTAAAAATCGGAGACAGTATTTCCGTAAAAATAATAGATCTCGAAAATGAAGCGGGATATATTGAACTTTCCCTAACTGAGGCGAGAAGAGAACTTGCCCAAGAAGGACTCCTGCAAAAAAAAGAAAAAGGAGAAAGTATTACTGTCAAAATCCTAGGAGCAAATAAGGGCGGACTTTTAACAGAGGTATTAGGGATTCCCGCCTTTCTCCCGGTTTCCCAGCTATCACCCGCTAATTATCCCCAGGTTGAAGGAGGGGATGCTCAAAAAATCTTAAAAGCTCTCCAGAAATTTATAGGAAAAGAAATGGAAGTAAAAATATTTGATTTCGCTCCAAGAGAAGAAAAACTTATTTTATCAGAAAAAGCAAAAGAAACTGAAAAACTGAAAGAAATCTTAAAAAATTACAAAATAGGAGATGTAGTAGAAGCGGAAATTACTGGTATTGCAAACTTCGGTGTTTTTGTAAAATTCTCAGTTCCCGAAAAGCTCCGATCTCAAGAGAACGACAAAAAAATTCCGGAGAATCTAGAGGGCCTCGTTCATATTTCTGAGCTAGATTGGCAATTAATTGAGGATCCATCTGAGATAGTTGAAGTTGGACAAAAAGTTAAAGCAAAAATTATTGATATTTCAAACGGCAAGATTTCACTATCTTTAAAAGCTTTAAAAAAAGACCCTTGGAAAAATATCGAGAAAAAGCACAAAAAGGGTGACGTAATTAAAGGGAAGGCAATAAAGTTTAATCCTTTTGGCGTTTTCGTCCAAGTTTCTCCTAAGGTTCAAGGATTATGCCATGTTTCTGAATTCGGTTCTCAAAAAAAAATGGAAGAAAGTCTGAAAATCGGAGAAAAATATGACTTTCAGATTTTATCAATCGAACCAACCGAGCATAGAATGAGTTTAAAATTAGTCAAAGTTTCTGAAACTAAAGACAAAGAATAAAATAGGGAACAAAGAATAAAAAACAAAAAAATAATCTCGCCAAGGCGGGATTTTTACTTAAGGGTTGACAATTTTCCTGTTTTATGTATAATAAAAGTAAATTGGGTAGGATAGCAATAAAAGAAAGGAGCGTGTCAAGATGACTGCTAAATTGAAATGTCTTGCTTGTGGAAAATTAGAAAGAAGCCCTGAGCACCGAGTGTGTGAATTGTGCTTTAAAATTTTTCACAAAGAAGATGGGAAAAATCAGGTTCTAACCGGAAAGCCACTCTCTCTTTCCGAGTGGGTGAAAGAAAGAGTAAAAGAAAGGTTTAAGGACCTCCAAAACCAACTTCAGGAAACGCAGGAAAAATACGATGTTTTGCAAAAAGAAGTGCAAAGTAAAGCTTTCCAAAATTCTACAGAGGGAAAATATGTTGAACAAAGAGAGTTTAACGAAACAATGAGACAGAAAAAAAGAAAGCTTTGGCAAGAAGGAGGCGGAAACCGTCTCCATTGGCAATTAAAAAACCTTGAGAAAGAAACCACTCTTCTTGAAGGCGCTCTAGAGGGCTTTGAAGAATTAAGCAAAGCCTCTTCTCAAGAAAAAAGCCAAAACCCCAATCAATCTTCCAACTAAAACTTATCCTATCCCATTATTGCGAAAAGCCTCTTATTAATAAGAGGCTTTTTTTAATTAATGCGAGCGAGGGAAAAATGAAAGTTTACTTTCA
>Ga0307431_1000263_pt1 | contig 38871 bp, 36 predicted proteins | sample SalMarWE160170MG_FD_202155 | JGI IMG/M metagenome (GOLD analysis project Ga0307431, IMG submission 202155) | Salt marsh sediment microbial communities from the Plum Island Ecosystem LTER, Massachusetts, United States - WE1603-170 | ecosystem: Environmental > Aquatic > Marine > Intertidal zone >...
CCATGGACACCCCCATGGATGAAGGGTATTCCTTCGGCAACACACGCCTTGTTAACAATAAATCTGGTCTTGAAATTATCCATCCCGTCTATTACCAGATTGGCTCCTTTGATAATCTCTCTGGCATTACTCTCAGTAATCTTCTTGAAAACAGGAGTAACCTCTACTGAGGAATTTAATTTAGCCAGTTTCCGTGCTGCGGAAATGGGTTTTCCCTCTCCAATATCTTCCTCGTAATGAAGAACCTGCCGGTTTAAGTTAGAGAGTTCCACACGGTCACAGTCTATCAGGGTGACATGGCCTACGCCGGCACACGTTAGATATAGAGTAGCGGAGCATCCCAGTCCACCAAGCCCGGCTACCACTACATGGGACTGCTTAAGCTTTTTCTGCCCCTCCTCGCCAAAGTCTGTATACAAAATCTGGCGTTCGTATCTGGTCAAATCGTCCTTCGTTAACATGTGCCGGCCTTTATCTTCCAACCCCGCAATCACATGCCCTTATTATACACAATCAGCAGATGGCCTTCCTTTCCTGCCACTTTATATCACTATATCGCGAGAAGCAATTGCCCAGAGATTGTCATGCTTCGCCCGGCCGAAAGAATCTTCTCTCTCCTGTCTTTGCGAGGAGCCCAGCACTCATGGCGCTGAGTGCTGGGCGACGAAGCAATCTCGGTGGGGGGATTCTCTTTTACTTTCCAGAAGAAGCTCCGCAATCCCCGGAGATTGCCACGTCCCGATAAATCGGGACTCGCAATGACACCCCTCTGATAAATCAGGCAACTACAACAATCCCAAGCCCAACCCTATACCCCGTGGTGCGAAATCAAGGTGGAGAAGTTGATTTACTTAGATAGTTCTCGATAGCTGATTTAAGTGCATCCTCGGCCAGGACCGAGCAGTGCACCTTGGCCGGCGGCAGTCCGTCTAGAGCTTCAGCCACTGCTTTGTTGGAGATTTTCAGCGCTTCTTCTACTCTCTTGCCATTCACCATCTCGGTGACCATGGAGCTGGTGGCAATGGCCGCTGCACAGCCAAAAGTCTTGAACTTAGCGTCAACGATGACGCCGTCCTTTACCTTAATGTAAAGTTCCATAACATCGCCGCAGATAGGGTCCCCGACACGCCCCACACCATCGGGGTTCTCCATCTCCCCGACATTCCGGGGGTTCTTGAAGTGCTCCATTACCTTCTCGTTGTAAAGTGACCAGGGATCAGTCATTTGTTCCACTCCTATTTTTGACTTTTCAAAAGAGGGGACATGGCTCTCAACCGAGCGACAATTCCAGGCAAGACCTCCAGCACCCGCTCCACGTCTGCCTCCTTATTTTCTCGCCCCAGTGTGAACCTGAGCGAGCCATGAGCTTGCTCGGGGGGGGCCCCCAGCGCCAGAAGGACATGGGACGGTTCAGGGCTTGCCATGCCACAGGCAGAGCCGGTAGAAGCACAGATGCCCTCTGAATCGAGACTTAAAAGCAGGGATTCCCCTTCCACGAAATCAACGATTACATTGACATTATTGGGCAGCCTTTTCGTGGGATGACCATTTAAGTGGATGTGGTCGATCTTTCCCACGAGACCTTTAATTAGTTTATCCCGAAGATAAGCCTGCCGTTCCGCTTCCTTGTCCATCTCCCGCCCGGCAAATTCCACCGCCTTGCCCAACCCCACGATAGCAGGAACATTTTCTGTACCGGCCCTGTGTTTCTTTTCCTGCCCTCCCCCATGTATAAAGGGAACCAAGTTGGTGCCTTCCCTGACATATAGCGCTCCCACTCCTTTAGGTCCGTAGAACTTATGCGCTGAAACGGCGAGCAGGTCCACCTTGAGCGCATCCACATTCACCGGGATATGCCCCACAGTTTGCACGGCGTCGGTGTGAAAATAGACTCCTGCCTCTCTGGCAATTTTACCTATCTCTTCCACGGGCTCTATCGTGCCTACTTCGTTGTTGGCATGCATGATTGAGATAAGGATGGTCTTACCGGTAATAGCCCTTTTGACATCGTCAGGGGCAACCAGGCCGCACTCGTCTACCGGGAGGTAAGTTATCTTAAATCCTCTGCTCCCCAGGAACCTGCACACCTCCAGCACCGCATTGTGCTCGATGGAGGAGGTGATGATGTGGTTCCCTTTACGCTCATTAGCATAGGCAACGCCCTTCAGGGCATAATTATCCGCCTCCGTCCCTCCGCTGGTAAAAATAATCTCCTCGCTCCGGGCGCCGATAAGCTCCGCCACCTTAGCCCTGGCTTCTTCTACGGACCCCCTTGCCTCTTGCCCGTAAGAATAGATGCTCGAAGGATTGCCAAAGGCATCGGTAAAATAAGGCAGCATGGCCTTCACCACCTCAGGACGAGTTGGCGTGGTGGCAGCATGGTCGAGATATACTCTTCGCATCTAACTCTCTACTACCCCCGGCCCGCTGTAAAATCGCCTCATCTCCGTAAAACCCGACAGAATTGTAACACTTAGATACTCACCACTCAAATATCAACCTGCACCCCCTTGCAATATGACAACCCATAAAAGGGCCAGAGGCTCAGAATTTCCCCTCTTAAGGTAAGAGGGGTCAGTCCTGCCCGCTTGCCTTCGCTGAAGCTTTTGCGCAAGCAGGCCGAACACCTGCCCGCCAGGCCTTGGCAGGCGGGAATTCTTTGGCAGGCGGGGGAGTTATGAACCATTGAGGCGTGAAGGAATCCCTTCCTTCACAGCTATTGCGAGCACCTTCCTTTTTGTCATTGCGAGCCCCGACTTGTCGGGGTGTGGCAATCTCATACCCCTCCCTGGGGATTGCTTCGGCACTATCGTGCCTCGCAAAGACAGAAGGGGCGTCATTGCTAGCCCTTCTCTACATCTTTAAACACCCTAATATGGTAGAATAGTCCCAATAACCTGGATTTAGCGTGGGAGATTAGCGCGAGAGAGATGTACAAAAAGAAGAAAGTGGCTGCCTTGAAGCATCGCCGGCACCAGAAGGAGCTCAAGGAAAAGAGCAAGGCCCAGGCTCCAGAGCAAGCTCCAGAGAAGGAGCTCAAGGAAAAGAGCAAGGCCCAGGCTCCAGAGCAAGCTCCAGAGAAGGAGCTCAAGGAAAAGAGCAAGGCCCAGGCTCCAGAGCAGGCTCCAGAGAAGGAGCTCAAGGAAAAGAGCAAGGCCCAGGCTCCAGAGCAAGCTCCAGAGAAGGAGTTCAAGGAAAAGAGCAAAGCCCAGGCTCCAGAGCAGGCTCCAGCGGAAGAGCAGTGAAAAGAGCCCTCCTGTTAACCGGCAAGCCGGGCACAGGCAAAACCGCTCTCATCAAAGAAACCCTGGCTAGTACCAAGGTCAAGGGCGGCGGCTTCTATACCGAAGAGATACGGACCGGCGGAGTAAGGCAGGGGTTCAGGATTGTTACCCTCGACGGTCAGGAGGCGATACTAGCCCATGTCGGCATCTCCAGTCCCCACCAGGTAAGCAAATACGGGGTGGACACAGCTAGCCTGAACAGAGTTGGCGTTTCTGCTCTGCGTCAGGCGCTGAAAGAAAGCGACTTGATAGTCATTGACGAGATTGGCAAGATGGAGCTTCTGTCGCCCCAGTTCAGGGAAGCCGTGACACAGGCAATAACCAGTGGCAAGAAAGTTCTGGGCACTATTATGTTCAATCCCCATCCCTTCGCCGATGAAATCAAACGCCATCCCGAAGTCGAAACGATCCTGGTAACCAGAGATAACCGCGCTGAGGCGATGAGGAAAGTCCTGGACTGGCTAACTTAAGAGTCCTCTCCCGCAACCCCCCATTTCATTGCGCGTCCTTTCCTTTTCTGTCATTGCGAGCGACCTGCCCACCAAGGCTTGGCAGGCAGGAGCGTGGCAATCGCCGAGATTGCTTCGGCTGACTACGTCAGCCTCGCAACGACATGAAGGAGGTGTCATTGCGAGGCCCGATTTCTCGGGCCGAAGCAACCTCCTCTCCCTTGATGGGAGTTCCTTCTCCCTTACATTCCTCTCCCTTGATGGGAGAGGATTTAGGTGAGGGTGATATTCCCCTCCTTCTAACTCCCTCCCGCCAGGGGATGGAGGACTAAGAGGGGTTTTAGAACCGATTATAAGAGCGCCGCTCAGAAAGCAGCCGCTACCTTAGATATTATCAGTGAGTAGTTTGTGGTGTCCCCGGAATTCTACCCAGCGAGGTTGAACAATCCCTGGTACTGTTGTTCACTCCAAAGTCCTATTGACTCCCGGATAATCGTTCCGTAAGATTGAAAACTGGTTACCAGAGCTTTTGTTTTCATATATTTGAAAGGCATAAATGCATTGAAAGTCCCAAAGTCCTTTAATATTGGAAGTCAAACCGTCAGGTACATTCTCTACACTCTATTTGGCATAATAGTTGCGGACGGACTGATAACCCAGTTTTTGGTGACAGGTGGACACGGATCAGAAGTGAATCCTTTCATGAGCGCTTGGGTAGGCCAGGGGTGGTTTCTGGCTATGAAGGTGTCAGCTGCGTTTTTGGCCACGTTACTTCTATGGATTAACTATAATGTAAAACCCAGACTCGTATATACAATCACGGTGGTATTTTTGGCATTTTATACAACCATCGTTTTCTGGAACTTGTTTGTATTTCTTTTTAGGGCTTAATCAACCTATCTGAACGAGGGCATCGAGATCACACAATCGTCAGAAAAGTGCAATCCTCTTTCGAGGACTAAACTCTTTCCGGCGTAAGCCTGATTGGTATGGTGCCCCTGGAATTGTACAAGACGGAGCTAGCTGGGTTCTGCTTCCCCTTCCTGGTAATGTAACATTCCGTCATGTTGTTACCTTAACCGCCGCGAGGCATTGCATGAACTAGCACTCTGTGTGATGTGACCAATTATCGTTACGCAAAACTGATAAATATGCAATCTCGCTGCGCTGAACAGGAATCCATTCCCACCTCGCGGGCTGTATTTGTTGCCCTTAGAAGTTCTGCTTGAAACACCTCTCAATTTGCTGGGGCGGCACCGGAACAATATCGAGTAATAGATGTTTCTTGTTATCTCAGTCGTATTCTTTTTCCCTAAACAATCTAATTTTTGAGCCTTGACCCAGGCTTATGGATAAAATTGCCACCCAAAAGACTCATAAAATTGAAATAGCTCTCCAGATAAACCCTGCTAGCAGAAGACCATAAAATATAGAGGATGCAGTTAGAAGTATCGCTTTCCTGAATCCAAATTCTCTGATAAGCATACCAAGTGCAATTATGCATGGGATTCCAATTGTGGCTGCCACACCAAATGTATAGATCTGGATAGGCGTTAAAACTGAAGATACTTCAGTACCAATAACAGATAAGAGCATCGCTCCGGTTAAGTCTTTTTGTAGAAATCCAAATATCAAAGGAATAATAGTTACACTGGGCAACCCCAACCAGGCAGTAATGGGTGAGAATGGTTCTACTACAGCATTTGTAAGACCTAATGTATCTAAGATGCCGTAAACTATTCCTCCAATTATCAAGAACGGTATGACTATGTATACAAATTCTCTCATCCTTATCCAGCTTTTGATAACAACATTTTTGACCGCTGGCTTACGATAGGGGGGTAATTCCAAAAGCAATGGTTCGCCCTTTGCATGAGTGACCTTTTTTATCACCAAAGCCCAGATTAGACCAGCGATTAGTAGAGTAACAAAGACGGAAAAGGCTAATCCTATACCACCAAAATACCCAACCACCCCCATTATGATAGCAATCCTTGAAGAACAGGGAACAAAAGCAAAAAACGACGCTGTGTGGAATTGCTCTTTTTTTGATGACACAACTCTGGTAGCTGTAGTCGCTGGTGCCGTACAGCCTAAGCCTAATGCCAGAGGAATGAATGCCTTCGCAGGTAATCCAAACGTGGCCAAGAATCTATCTACATTAACAGTAAACCTGGAAAGAATACCAGAATCTTCTAGTAGTGCCAGAATTATGTAAAACAAGAATACGTAGGGCAAAGCGATAGAAACGCCGGCAGCAACTCCTGTTATTCCCTGAACCAACACCATATTAACAATAGAGGTTTCTGCTGTACCGAGGTAAGACTGCAAGCTTTCTACCCAACCCATAAGAGAGCCTTGTATCAAGTTTCCCAGATATAAAAGGACCCCGAAGATGAAAAGAAGGGATAAAACACTCGTTATTACTCCCCACGTGTTATCAAGGAGAATGCCGTCAATCTTATCCTGTAGCTTTTTTCTGCCTTTTTCTAAAGGAACTATTTGAGTTACTTTTTCGGCAATAAAACAAGCTGTCCCATATCTTGTTATTGCTATATCCTCATACACCCTGGGGTGATGCTTATCCAGGCCTTGCTTTACCTGTTTAATCATTCCCTTATCTTCTAGGTATTTTTCGAAATCTTCATCCTCCTCTAGAATCCTTAATGCCACAAATCTTCTGGGCAACACAGTCCCACCTATGCATGGCGATAGTCCATTTATTGCTTTTTCTATATCGTCATCGTACTCGACGTTAAAACTATCTGCCGATCCACCTTCAAAGTTCACAATAGCGTCCAGAAGTTGGCTTATGCCTTTATTGGTTAGGGGATTTATGGGGACAATGGGGATATTGAGCAGACTTCGCAGTTTTTCATGATCAATTGTGATTCCTTTCTTTTGGGCATCTTCAATGAAATTAAGCGCTATGATAATAGGTATCCGTGCCTCCAGTATCTGGAGAGCCAGATAAAGGCTCCGGTCGAGAGATGTGCTATCAGCAATTATTACTGCCCTGTCTACTTTCTCCTCGAATATGGCTTTTTCAGTAACTTTTTCCTCTTCGCTTCTGTCGGATATTGAATATATTCCAGGGGTATCCTCAAAATATATTCTAGTGTCGCCGATAACTTTTTTAGCTCGTGTCAACTCCACAGTAGTCCCGGGATAATTAGACACTACAATTCTGGAGCTGGCTAATGCGTTAAGTAGACAAGATTTACCTACATTTGGTTGACCAACTACAGCTACTCTAAGTTCTTTCATATTCGAGTACTTCAATTCCTTGGGCCACATCTTCACCAATAGCAAAGACTCTATTCACAGTAGCGATGGTAGTATGGCCGATTCTATTAGTTATCTTGATCCTTCCACCAGGGACTATCCCCATACTGATTAGCCTTTCAAATAGCCTAAAATCAGGGGGCTTAATATCGGTGATTATACCTTCCGTATTAAATTTAAATTCGGTTAGAGGGATGCCCTTCTTTCCCAGGGTGGATAATTCTTTTATGTTATCGATAACTTCCTGTGAAATATAATGTTCAAGAACCTGAGCCGCTTCATGTGCCTCTCCTTTGCTTCTGGTCTTCTCAAGATACCGTTCAATAGTGAGGTGTTTTTCGAGAATACTGCTGGCTCTATTTTGCCCCTGTTTTGTTAATGCAACGGAATCTTGACCAACTTGTATCAGGTTCTCTTCATCAAGCTCTTTAATCGCTTCGGACATGAGTGAACTGGATGCCTGGATCTCTAATTTTACGAATTTCAAGGGGCTTTTATTACCCGCTTCTTCAGCTAGTAATCTTAGAATATCTTCTTTGACTATTTTTAAAATATCACGCTCTTCCATAGCATCGCTCAACTTGGATGAAACTTATTTGCTCAATTAATAGGTCCTATATTATACCCCTTCCTCTATTCAATTCTGTCTTCAGGCTTTATTATACTGCCAAATATTGAGGGGAAGGAAAAGGTGGGTCAGCCAGTTCCTAAAGAATATAAGGCTATATAATGAATCTGCGAATATACTTTCTGACCCTTTGCGGGATTCGGCCAGGTTAAAAGAAACAAGCTTTGTATAATGCAACATTCCGCTAAAAAGTGTAGGCCCATGCAAATCACACGGTTGATTGGCAGACAACAGAATGCATACAATAGAGGATAGAAAGGAGGCACGAATGCCGATTGAATTCAAGCGTGAACCCATTACCGTAGAGGTGCTGGATACTGATGGTAAGTCTCTGGAACACAGATTAGAGCGCAGGTTCGATCCTCTTACGTCTCGCAGTTCACTGATTTGTCCTAACCTAAGGGAGAAATTGGCAGCGTTCTACGGCAATCGTGATGACCGGTGGCTTAACGAAATATCAAACAAATCAAAGCGTGATTGCCCGTTTTGCTCTCCGACGATTGATAAGGTTATAGCTAAGTTTCCCAAAGATCGAGTACGTGAGGGTGTATTGAAGATTGGAGATGTTTATGTTTTCCCGAATCTATTCCCAAGAACAGAGTTTGAAGCTGTAGTAACGTCGCCAGAGATACATTACCTCAATCTCGGTCAGTTTACTAAAGAACTGCTCTACAATTCGCTAACCGCTGCCTTCGAATGCATACGTAGGGTACACAATCTGAGCAACACTCTTGCATATCCAGTAGTGGGAACCAATTATCTTCCGCCAGCCGGGGCAAGCTTGATACATTTCCATCAACAGATTGCAATGCAGCGGGTTCCTTTTAACCGAATAAGGAATTTAATTGAACTCAGCACCAAGTACGTTGAAGCTAGGAACAGCAATTTCTGGCAGGATTTTATGGCCATTAATGGCGAACGAAAGATAAAACAGATGGGTAATATCTATTGGTATGTACCCTTTGCTCCAACTGGCTTCTTCGAGGTGCGAGCTATAGCAAATGTGTCCAACTTTCTGCAATTTGAGGCAGATGATATAAGAAATCTTGCTGCGGGGCTATCCAACGTGTTGAGATATTATCATTACCGCGGGTTTGATAGCTTTAACTGCATTATTTACTCTGGTAGTCTGGAGGAGGCAAATGACTTCCGCGCCGGGTTGAGTATTGTTGCCAGGCCTAATACTCAACCGAACTACGTGAGTATCGATTCATGGTTTATGCCATTGATGTTGGGGGAAACAATTGTGTCAGAGCGGCCAGAAGATCTGGTGGCTGGAATAAGGGAATACTTTTGAAGCGGGGCGATGTTGCTAATCCGCCTGAATGAACACGATACTGCTGAATTAGACAAGAGGATAAATGCAGCCTATGTACTAACGTTAGGTACTAAGCCTCCACATTTTTTCGTGTTCCAATGATGGATCGGGGCTCCATACAATGTTAGTTCACTTGAGGCCATCGTGATCAACATGATACCGAAGGCCTTTCGAAGCTGGGGTAACAATATGTGTTAATGTGACATTGAACGGAATATTCTGGGACATAATATCTGATTTGTGGCAGGCCTGGTTCTTCACCTTGTGAAGGATGGTATCCCTGGGATTCGGCAAAGTAACCACCCGAATCGGCATCACCACACCGCTGGTCGAGGGTAATTTAGCACTATTGCTTTATTGCCCACCATATCCGCCTGGTGCCGCCTCTGCGAGAGTGCCGGCACCCATTATTACTGTCATCTGCAGGTGCGGCCGGGCAACGCTCTTCCAGGTCAGGGGACCATGTATCACTCCCGCTGGTACGTAGAGGGCTGAGGTCTTGTTGATTTTAAGCGGTTGGCCTCCCACCACGAACTCTATCTCCCCGCCGAGGTCTTCGGGATTTTTAGGGTCGGAGCCGATATGCAGGACGAATTCGTCGTGGTTGGAGTGAGAATGTTCGGGTATATGAGGGTTCGGGTCGGGCATAGCCCATATCCAGCCAATCTCGATATACACGTTGCTTCCCGGCACGAGCTCATTGCTCATCAAGGTCATGGTGGGATACTGCCGGCCTTTAACATCATCAAATTCGGTACGCGCCTCATACTTTGGTTTCTGCACCAGGTTCTTGTAATAATCAGCCATTTTCCCAATTCCCCCTTTCTAATAATTTTTACTCTTTGACCACCTGAGTAGATTTCAGGTTCATATTCTTAATCGACGATGCCTCCCCTCCTGAGCAATGCTGTTATGGCTGCTCCTACAACATCGACAACAGCAGTTCCGCCGTCGAGGGTGATGACAGCTCCGGTCATAAATGATGAATCATCGCTGGCGAGGTAACTGCAAAGTCCGCCGATTTCAGACGGAGCGGCGAAGCGGCGCATGGGTATCTCCTGCGCTATCTGGTTAATGAATGTATTGTGCTCTATGCCGAGCATTCTCCCGAACTCGCCGAAGTCCTTAACCGTCATGTCCGTCGAGACGCCGCCCGGACAAACCACGTTAGAGCGAATGTTCTTGCTCCCGTACTCCAGCGCCGCCTGCTGGGTGAGCATAATCAGCCCTGCTTTTGAGCTGCAGTAGGCGGGCATGCTGGGTAGGCAGCGTAGGCCGCCCAGCGAGGCAATGTTGATGATAGACCCCCCACCCACCTTCATCATATGCGGTACGACCTCCTTCATGAGCAGGAATGGGCCGGTCAGGTTGACCGCAATAACATGCTCCCAAAGCTTGAGGTCGAGTTCGGCAATAGGTGCTGGGTGGTTTATGCCGGCGTTATTCACCAGCACATCAAGTTTGCCGCCAAACTTCATCGTCGTCTCCACCATGCGCTTTACATCTTCCTCCTTCGATACGTCTCCCTGGTATATCACCACCGAGCCCGGGGGGAGCGATTTAGCCACCTTTTCCAGCATTTCTTTACGGCGGCCGGTGATACAGACCTTGGCTCCATCGGCAACAAATCGCTCAGCGATGGCAGTGCCTATACCGCTGCCTCCTCCGGTAACAAGGGCAACTTTTCCTTTCAGATTCATATCTTCATCTCCTGTCAAAAAATTTTGAGATGTCCTGTTGATTATGTCTCAAGCCGGCTTTTGAAGCTTTCCCTGACCGAATGCAGAGTAGTCCAGGTCATAGAACTGCTTGCAGGCTTCGAAATAACCCAGGTGTGAGCCGCCAAGGACTATTTTCAGCACTACGGCATCACGGTAATACTTCTCGTAGCCGTTTTCCCGGACAAGGCCAAAGGAACCCATCAGTTCTAAGCCCCTTGATACCAGGTCGGGCACGGTGCGGGTAATATAGGCGTGCACTGCATGCCCTTTAGCCATCATGCTTTCCGAGTTCCACGGACCATAGATATCCTGATGGTCATACTGGTGAGCCAGCTCCAGAATGGCGGCTCTGCCCACGGATATAAACGCTGCCATCTCGCCCAGTATCATCGCCGCGTGCATGTGCCGGTTGACCGGTTTGCCTCCAGCCACCCTGCTCTCTGTATAAGCAACCAGGATATCAAAAGCTCCCTGCAGAGTACCGATTGCGTTGGCGGCATTCAGGGACATGGGAGCGGACACGGTATTGGTGAAAATAGCCCAGGCCTCGGGCCCCTGTATACCCCATTCCTTGGGCACCCTGACGTTGTCGAAATAGGTGGGAGTATTCCTGTCGGCGTTGGCCCCGCACTTGACCTCGAATTTACCGTGGGAGACCCCTGTCCACGGCTCGGGAACATAGACCAGGGCAAAGCCAGCTATTCCCAGCTTTGGGTCCATATTGCAGACCACACAGTTGAGGTCGGCAATGCCGGCATTGGATGCCCATAACTTATTACCGTTTACCACCCACTCGTCGCCCTTAAGCTCTGCCCTCACCTTTACCGTCCTGCTCTCATTAAGCGGGTTCTCGACATCGCAGGCGGACTCTTCTTCACTAAAGTTCATGCAGGCAACGGCTAGCTCCTTGCCAGTGAACCTGGGGGCGAATTCCCTGAACACTGCTTCTCCCCATGCCTTCCCTGTTGGCGACGGTGATAAGTAGGCAAGGGCGGCTGGTACGAACCCCCAGTCGGTGCAGGCGCTGTGGAGGCTTATGCCGTAGTCGGCGCGGGAAAGCTGCTCCTGTATCAGTGCATCTCCGACCATGGAAAGCTGCTGGTTGCCGCCGAAGTCCTTGGGTATCTTGTTTTTCTGGTAGCCCAGGCCTACCTGTAATTTTTTCAGGATGGGAGTAATTACTTCTTCATGCGTTATATCATCGTCAATCTTGTCACGGACCGGCATAATCTCCCTGTCGACAAAATCGGCAAGCGTATTTTGCATCATTCGCAGCTCTTCATTAACGAAACACTCGGGGTACTGTAACTTGTACCACTGACTGGCCTGATTCATCGCTTATCCCTCCTTGAACGCACACTTCTTGTCAAATATAGTATTAATCCTAGTCCTAATTATACCACTTGCTTAGCTCGGCGAAGTTTGAGGATAGCTTGAGGCTTTATCGGGGGATTGAGCAACCTTTGGCGGTATTCGTGGGCATAGTACCTGATTCAGACCTTCGGTTCCCTTACCATTTCCCACATGGGAAGATCGACTATCGGTAGAGTGATTTTCTTGAGCAGCCTGAACCCGAAGTGTTCATACATCCTCACATTCTCTTCTGTTTCAGTCTCGAGATACAGATGGAGTCCTTCGCGTTCGGATTTCTCAATTGCCGCGCCTATCAACTTCCTTCCGAACCCCTTGCCCTGCAGCTCGGTAGAGACACCGAAAACCAGCACGTACAAAAAGGCGCAACCAGCCATATGTTCACGGCGGTCTTCGGTAACCGGTTTGAAGATAGTTCCCATCTTCATCGCAGTCTTCAATCCCATTCTCATCCCCAGGCTCATGGTTCCACTGCGTATTGCGCGCCATGCGTTCATGTCGGCATACTTTCCCGGGACCAGTCCAATAACTCCTTCCAGGTTTTTCGAGGGGGCATAGACCTCACCATACTTCAGACAATACCTTACACCCCCCTCAAAGAAGGCGTGGAATCTCTTCTCAATATTGGGTTCTCCTTCATAGATCTTGTTCCAGAGCGGATCACGCTGAAAAGCATCGGCCAATACCTTTGAGGCCCGCACGATGTCTCTCTTCTGTACTCTATATAGCATTCGTTCCTCCCTCTTCGTGCTATGGTCAGGAAGCCTGGCAATCGCATTGCACTATCCACATAACCAATGCCAATCATAATACCTGGTAAGGGTTAAAACAAGGCCGGGAGGAGCACGATAATTGAGCTAAACTCAGGCAGTAATGAAGAGAAAACAGATTGATTTTCGAGGTACCGAATAATCACCCTTTATAGATTCTTCTGATGTCCCTTAATGAGTTAATGTGACATTGAACGAAATATTCTGGGGGACATAGTACCTGATTTGTAGTAGGCCTGATTGGTATGGTGTCCCTGGAAATGTAGAATCCTCCCCCTTGACGGAAGTCCCCTCTCCACTTGATGGAGAGGGTTAGGGTGAGGCAAGGTGAGGGCGATATCTCCCTCTAATTCCCTCCCGCAAACTGGGTATCCTCCTCCAGAATACCAAGAATTTCTTTTGCCGCGTAGACTTTATTCCGCTTGCCGCCCCAACTTCGCCATAATTGCCTGCTCTGTGAATTCTAGAGCTCTTGCAGGATTTTATGATACTCGTCCACACTGATACCCATATCACGCAATATCTTGCGCAGTAAAGGGCGCACAATGACCTGTGCACCGTGGTCCGGGATAACTATTATCCGGCCTTCAGAGTTCTTGAAGGTGTTATGACTCCCCTCACAGCGCTGCCACGCAAAACCAGATTTCTCCGCTACCTTTCTTAATTCTTTGTAAGTAACCAGGCGGAGTTTGGTCAAGCCGATACCTCAACACGCCAGGTACCGACGAAATCGGGAGGTGGTTCTCCAGGCGAGGCCGTCCTGAGATATGCAGATATGGCTTCACGGATATTAGATTCGAGGGAGGGCAAATCTTGTGCCTGGGTATAGCAGCCCGGAAGCTCGACGACCTCACCAACCAGCCATCTACTTTCGGGGTCCCTTTCCACCACTACAGTATATGAATTTTTCATTTTAGCCTTCGGTCAAGATTCTATTATTAAATGCCGGTTTAGTAAATTTTTCCCTTATTAAACAAAAGGCCTGTTTTGCTTAATAATAGCACCCGCTGGGGATAATTAACAAGCCTTTACAGTTCCTTAGAGAATGCCTTTCCCAAAGGTGAGGTTCTTTCCGACACATAATGCCAAAAGTGAGGGTAGGGGGGTACACCCTACGAGTTTCAATCCCACTACGGTGCAATTACACGAACCCTCCGCCCTTGCTCCGCCCCAAGCCCCTAAGGTGCCTTCAATTCCACTATGGTGTAACCTGGGACATGATACCTGATTTGTAGCAGGCCTGATTGGTATGGTGTCCCTGGAATTCGCCAGGCTTCAAGCAGATGCTCTTGTTAAAAATACTGGCAAAACAAGGTATAATAGTTGAAAGCGGGGCAAAGCCAAAAGTAGAAACTGGACTTCTGGAGGGATGACAGGTGGTAACGGATGAGAGGGTAGAGGAAATCAAACGAAGGTTAGACATCAGCGACCAGTTTATCCAGGAAATTCTCACCAGCGGAGAAGTCCTGTATGCGCGATAGTAAGGAACTTTTATAATGAAAGAAAACCAAGTCTTGGAAAGCAAGTTAAGCGAACAAGAAATTGAATTTATCACGCGGTGTTTAAAGGAGGGCAAGCCCTTACCAGATAGCTATCGCCATATAATCCCCTTTGAGACCAAGAGAGAATATGAGCTTACTTACGCTGATAAAGAGCGAGAAGAGGATATATTGGCAGACACCTTTGCCGTGCCCCTTCAGCCAGTAAAGACCTTTGGCAGCAACGGCGATGGGTGGACAAATAGGCTTATTTTCGGCGACAACTTGCAGGTACTCAAGACCTTGATGAACGATCCTGAGGTCAAAGGTAAAGTCAAGCTAATCTACATTGATCCACCGTTCGGCACCGGAGATATTTATGACGCCAGAGGCGAGGCACCAGCCTATTCAGCCAAGTTGCAAGGCGCTAAGTTCATAGAATTTCTCAGAAAGAGGCTTGTGTTCTTAAGGGAAATCTTGGCAGATGATGGATGCATCTATATCAGGATAGATTATCACTTCGGGCATTATCTCAAGGCAGTAATGGACGAGATTTTTGGCAAGAATAGCTTTAAGAATGAGATTGTGGTGAGTAGAGGAAGAAACATAGCTGGTGCAAGAGCAAAAATGGAAATAGATAACGATTTTATTTTGTGGTATTCAAAGCCTCTAAATTATATTTTCAACGAAGTTAAGGTTGGAAGGCCAATCTCAGAGATAAAATGGACTTCCTTTCTGATGGCAGGTGATAGATTTCCAAGAGAGCGGACTTTTTTAGGGAAAACATTATTACCGCCAAACGGGCAACATTTCGCTTTAGTGCAGGAAACTGTAGATAAATTACTCAGAGAATATTATATAAGATTAAGGTGTAAAAAGTGTAGCACCAGGTATTATTACGCAAAATCAAATGATGAATTATTTAGAAGGATGAAAAGAAGAGAGAATAGATTTAAGTTTTATGATATTACAGCCGAAAGTAATGTCTTCGGTGTTTGGAATTTGGGAAATTGCTTGGAATGTGGAAACGAAAATTTTGTAGTTGAATACCTAGGGGCTTCAGAAAGAAAAATAAGTAATATATGGCTAGATATCGAATCTTATTCTCGCTCTACGAACTTTCCCACTGAAAATTCTGAAGAGTTATTAGAACGCATTATTAAGGTCTCCTCCAATCCAGGTGACCTCGTCCTTGATGCTTTTGCTGGCTCAGGGACAACGGGGGCAGTTTGTGAGAAGACTAAAGATAAAGACGGACATTTAGCTCCAAGGAGATGGGTTATGATTGACTGTGGCAAGCTGGCAATCTACACTATGCAGAAGCGGCTCCTCAATCTGAGAAAAGAGATTGGAAACAGAGGCAAGCCGCTAAAAGCCAAGCCTTTCACATTATGCAATGCTGGACTTTATGACTACCAGAAGTTGAAGCAGCTTCCCTGGGAAGAATACCGGAATTTTGTTTTGAAGCTCTTCCAGTGCCGTGATGAAAGACACCGCATTGCTGGTGTGGAGCTAGATGGTTATTTGGGTGCCAATTATGTCCTCGTTTTTAACTACCAAAAGTATAAAGACGCAGTCCTGGATAGAGGCTTCATAGATGACCTGCATTCCATTCTCGGCGACAAGATAGGGCAACGGCTTTTCGTCATTGCTCCAGCAGCAAGCGTCGCCTTTCTTGAAGACTATATTGAAAAGGGAAACACAAGATACTTTGTTTTGCGAATCCCGTACTCCATTATTGACGAGCTACATCGAAAGGGCTTCACTCACATAAAGCAGCCAGTTAGCGAAATGGACGTTAACAATACTGTTGATGCCGTGGGATTTGATTTCATCCAGATTCCCGATGTTGAGTGCCAGTATTACTTGGACAAACCTAAAGGGCAAGTAGGCTTAGGACATGGTGGTCATGATGCGGTAATCAAAATCAAGAAATTTGAGAGCAATATTATCTCCAAAAAGCCGCTGCATTATGAGAACATGGAAACCCTTTCTATGGTGATGGTGGACTATGACTATGATAGCAAGGTCTTCAATTTTGACGAAGTTTTCTATGCCGAAGACTTAAAGAAGCAAGACTACGAAGTGCGCTTCAACTCAAACAAGCTCAACGGCCAAATGATGCTCATCTACATAGACATATTCGGCAACGAAAAACGAGAGGTTAAGCAATTAAAGGATTTTAGAGGGGAATTATAAGAAAGCGGTAAATAATCTATGCTTTGGAATGATGGACTTGATGAATCTGTGCGGCGAATTGCCGAGGCACATCATTCGCCTTTTCGTCTGTGGGCAAGCCCCGGTACAGGGAAGACACTTGCTCTCATTCAGGGTGTGGCAAGACTTTTAAAAGAGGGGCATGATGCACACCGGATCCTTGCTATCACCTTCACAAGAACAGCAGCCCATGACCTGGTTGTGAAACTGCAAGACTTAAATGTTCCAGGTTGTGATAATGTCCACGCCTCGACACTTCATAGCTTCTGCCTCAGCACACTCAGAAGGCAACAAGTTTTGGAACTTACTAGTCGAGTGCCAAGACCTCTCCTTCGCCCTTCTGCTAAGAAGAAATTTGAGGTGGGTTTTGTGCTTCAGGATTTTCCAGATAGATTCAAGGGGGCAAGGGCAAGAGATAAGCGACTTCGCGCCTTTGAATCTGGCTGGGCTCGCTTGCAGTCTGACGAACCCGGTTGGGCTCAGGACCCTATAGACAAGGATTTTGAGCAAGAACTCTTAGGTTGGCTCCGATTCCATAAGGCAATGCTTATTGGCGAACTTGTGCCCGTGACTCTTTCCTATCTGCGAAATAACCCCGCCTGCCACGAGAGAAGCGCCTTTGTCCATGTCCTAGTGGACGAATATCAAGACCTAAACAAGGCTGAGCAGGTTCTCATTGACCTCCTTGCTGATAATAGAAACCTTGTCGTCGCCGGAGACGATGACCAGTCTATCTATAGCTTCAAGTTTGCACACCCTGAAGGAATCATCGAATTCCCCGAGAACCACCCTGGAACGTACACTGCACCTCTTGCTGAGTCCCTGAGGTGCCCCACGAAGGTTATCGAGATGGCAAATTGCCTTATCTCGAAGAATGCTCGCCCTGACTCCACTCGCCGTATCCAACCAGCCCCTGGAGCTCAACTGGGTGAAGTTGACATTGTGCAGTGGACATCCTTAGAAGAAGAGGCTAAGGGGCTCGCTGAAGTTATTCAACTCTTCGTTCGCGACGGTGGTGTTGCTTCAGGGTCTGTCCTTGTGCTTGCCCCTCGGCGTGTGATTGGATATGAGATACGGGATGTGCTCCAAAGCCTCCAAGTAGATGCCCACAGTTTTTTCCCTGAAGAAGCCCTCGATTCGGAGAAGGCACAAGAGCGCTTCACATTGCTCACGCTTCTCGCAAATCCCAGGGATCGCGTTGCACTTCGATGCTGGCTTGGTTTTGGTGATCCTTCGCTCCGGAAAGATGCCTATGCCTCTATTAGACAGTATTGTGAGCAAAACGGCACTGAGCCATGGGATGTTCTCGAAGGCCTTGAATCCGGAAGCCTCAGCATTGCTGGGGCAAACGAACTGGTGGGACGATTCAGCGAGTTGAAGAGTGGGCTTGCTCGATTGCAGGGGATGGAGATTAATTTTTTAATTGATGAACTTTTTCCTGATGGTGAGTCTGAGGTTGAGACAATTCGCAATCTTGCGCTTGAAGCTATGAATTCCTGTAGCGATGCTCCCGAACTTCGCGAAGAGCTTCGTGTCAGTATAACCCAACCGGAGCTGCCAAGCGAAGGGGACTTTGTCCGTATCATGAGCCTTCACAAGGGCAAAGGATTGACGGCAGATCTTGTGGTTGTTGCTGGTTGCATCAATGGCTTCATCCCTTACGCCGACGAGGGTTTAACCTTGAGTGAACAGCAGCATCAGCTTGAAGAGCAGCGCCGTCTTTTCTATATGGCGATCACCCGAACTACGTATTATCTCATCCTGTCTTCGTTTGTGGAAATGAACGCAAGGGTTGCTCATAGGATGCAAGCAAAGATCGGGCGACATATCGGCAGAGACAAGGTTCGGACAATAGCGAGCCAATTTTTGGCAGAACTAGGAAAAAGCGCACCACAACCTATTAGGGGAGAGGAACTGCTGAATAAACTGAGGCAGGAGAATTTCCTTAACATAGCCTGAATTGATAACTTTGGAGATATTGTAGGGGATATTAACTAATGGCTATTACCGATAAGCAATTGCTCAGAAACCAGGATTTAGTATTAAACGTCTCCCCAAATGTTGACCCGGCAAGATTTGATATAAGCAGGTATGAAGCGTTCCTTGATGCCCTTTGTGGAGACAGAGAATATCAGAAAGGTGCCATAAGAGAGACGCTTCGCTATGTTCTCGGAGGCCAGTATAACAGCCTGAAAGATTTAGCGAAGGAAAATTACCAGCAAAACCCAGTATTGCAGGATTTATATCCATCTTTGGAAGACTTCTACAAACAGCTACAGCTTCCTGACAAACTTTCCTGTACATTGGATTTAGCCACTGCCACAGGCAAAAGCTATGTGATATATGGCATTGCTCGCATAATGTTGGCTGAAGGAACGGTAGATCAGGTTCTTGTCCTCTGCCCTTCTAATACCATTGAGGCAGGCCTCACCGAGAAGTTCCGCAATTTATCAGTCGATAGGACATTGAAAGAATTGCTTCCTGACACAGCGGTAATTTCTAACCCCCGAATAATTAACGCTTCTCAAACAATTCAGAGAGGGGACATCTGTATAGAAAATATCCATGCCACTTACGAAAGAACGAAATCCAGTATTGAGGATAGCTTAGTCGGCAAAGGAGAAAGAACTCTAGTCATAAATGACGAGGTGCATCACATGGCTAACCCTCCGGCTCGAGATTGGGCTTTGAAAAAGTGGAAGGAGTTTTTGTTAGACCCTAAGTATAACTTCAAGTATATCGTAGGGGATTCGGGGACTTGCTATGTCGGGAATAATTACTTTACTGATGTCATCTACCGCTTTTCCTTGCGGCAATCCATAGAGGAAAGATTTGTGAAAACTATTGATTATGTGGCTGAAGATGTTTCGCATACCAAACCTGAGAAGTTCCAGAAGATTTATGACAATCATATTCAAAACAAAGCTTTAAAGTATCGTCTGATAAAGCCTCTCACCATATTGGTGACTAAAGATATTGCTGCCTGTAAAAAGCTAACTCAGGATTTAATAGACTTTTTAGCTGAGAGAGAAAGCATAAGTAAGGATGCTGCAGCTAGCAAGGTTTTGATTGTCACCTCGGCCAATGAGCATAAGAACAATATACCAAAGTTGAAAGACGTTGATGACAAGAATAGCCCTATTGAATGGATTACCTCTGTCAGCATGCTATCGGAAGGCTGGGATGTGCAGAATGTCTGCCAGATTGTTCCTCATGAGGAGCGAGCCTTTAACTCAAAGCTTTTGATCGCTCAGGTTCTCGGTCGTGGCTTACGAATCCCACCGGAATATAAAGGAGACCAGCCAATAGTAACAGTATTTAACCATGACAAGTGGTCAAGCAGCATCAGGGGATTAGTGAACGAAGTCCTTGAAATTGAGAATAGGATGTATAGCTATCCTATACCGAAAGATAGAGACTGCAACTTCAAGCTTTACAATATAGACTATAAGAAATCCGAAGAGTTAGTTGAAACTCCGCAAGTTAAAGAATACGTGTTCAGTAAGGGCTTCATTTCACTCAACAGTCGGGCTGAAATAGAAGAGAAAACAACTACCTATGAGCGAGCGGTAACAGAAGAGCAATGGGTAAAGAAAACACCTATAGAATATAAGATGCACTCTGTTGAAGAAGTGGCTCTAGACATACTAAACAGATTCAAAGCATTTGATTTGGATGAAGGAACTGCATATAGCAAGAAATACCCTTACGAGAAGATTTTAGCAATTATAAAGAATTCACTGGGGAGAATAGGTGAGCATGAGGACTTAGTCCACGAGCAAAGCAGACAAAACATCCTGCAGGGATTCGGCGTAATAAGAAGGAAGAAGACTAAGAGTTTAAGGTATAAGATTGAAGCAGAAAATCTTTATACCGTCAATACAGGGGATGAGAATATTAACAAGAATAGCCTTGGTGTGGGAGCACTGAGGAGAGAACACTCCATATTCTTTAACGATTATTCACTTAAAGAAGGAGAAGAAAAGGATAGGAAACTGTTAAGGGAGCTCTTGGAGGATGAGACTTTACACGTGTATTCTCTGCAAAGAATAGAAAACGTTTTCAACTTCAAAACCCCTGTTAATGTAGTTTTTGCCTCTTATAAGCCAGAAAGAGATTTTATCAAAAGGTTAGTTAGTGAAGAGAATGCCAAATTTATAGATGCTTGGATAAAATCCCCTGATGTGGGCTTTTATAGCATCGAGTATTCGTGGCGGAAAGGTGAGCATCCTAAACAAGGAAGTTTCAATCCTGACTTTTTCATAAAGATAGGCAACGATATTTTAGTTATAGAAATCAAGCAAGACGGAGATCTTTCGGCTGAAAATAAAGCCAAGCTGAGATATACTAAAGAGCATTTCAAGCGACTTAATACCTTGCAATCAGAGCAGCAATACTACTTCAAATTCCTCTCCCCTGAAAGTTATGACTTGCTCTTTCAAAGGTTAAGAGAGGGAAAATACCAAGATTTTACTGCAAGGCTAGAGGCAGGTTTAGATGAGCTTTCAGAACAAGATTAATAAGCTAATGCAAGATTACGTTGCTTCTATTCCCTTTGACCAGCGGCTATACTGCCCAGGTAATCAGATGAAGCTACACTGGTTACTACCGGCGGTCTCCCCGACCGGTGTCTGTATAAGCAACCAGATACACAGATGCTCGTTTGACGCTGGGAAAACACTTCACCACAATACAGGGGGGAAGTCAGTATCTACCTCTGCGGCTCGATAAGCACGTTTAGAAACTAGGAGACAGGAGTCAGTAGATAGTAGTCAGTAGTCAGTCGCTACCCGTCAACCGACGGTAGACAGCCTCCAATCTCTAGTCTCTAATCTCCATTCGGGGAAGAGGTGACATTTTCCCCTTGTTCGAATAAAGAATTCATGTTAATCTCTGCTTAGAACTCGTGTGTTACCCTGATAAATCAAATCCCGCGGATGAGGTTTCTCAAAACCTGACTGCACACCAAACACAGATTAAAAAGAAGCGCGGTGGCCAGAAAGGCAATCGGAATGCTCACAAACATGGCTTCTATTCCGGTACCCTTAGCCCTGCCGAAACATCCCAACTGTGGAACATTACCAATCTGGAAGGCGTTGACCCTGAAATAGCGCTCATTCGCACCCCGTGTCATTCTGAATGAAGCGGAGCGCAATGAAGAATCTCTGGAGATTCTTGGCTGTTCTCCCTCTTAGAGCCTGCCCTGAGCTTGCCGAAGGGGTAAGAGGGAGCTAGAGGGAGTCACCAGTTTCCCCCCTCTTAGGATAAGAGGGGGCTAGGGGGAGTTACGAGGTAGGGAGCTACGAGTTCTACTGACTATTGACTACTGACTACTGACTACTTGTGGTCGTCTGTCATTTGCCTCCATGCGTCAGTCCGCCAGTCCTCACGGCTCGCAAATATAAAGGGCAAACCGACGAAACGAATCGTACGTACTTTAACAACTGAATCTTCCGGAGGTAGTCGCCTTACGTATGGAAAAGGCCTGCTGAACTCCCGAAAAAATAGCCATTTTTGCAAAACGAATCATCCCGGCTTCCCTCATGCTCTTCCCCCTATGACAAGAAGGGAAGGCTGTCATGCAAAAATGTAGTGCGAGGCTCCTGCCCGCCAGGGCTTGGCAGGCGGGTTAGCCTCGTGCTGCACGACCCTGAAGGGTCGCACTACGATTGTATTTGGAAATTAGCCAGTGAGATTGCTTCGTCACTTCCGTTCCTCGCAATGACAAAGGGAAGGGGACTCGCAATGACAATATGATAACTCCTGTGTAACTAGCCTATCCGTACTAGCCCAAAAGGGTGATTGACACTTCCCTTAGCGCTGATACAATGGCTCTTCGAAGTGACACACATGAAAAGAATCGGCAGTTTCTTGCTTGTAGCAACTCTAATTGCAGGAATGGCGGGCTGTAGTAGTAGTAGGATTAGTCTTATTCCCGTTCCTAGTGGCGGCGGCGGTGATAATGGAGAATCTTATAGCCTCACTATCATCAGTACCGCTGGAGGGACGGTAATCACTCCTGGAGAAGGGACTTTTACCCGCGACGTGGGAGCAGTGGTCAACCTGACGGCCGAGCCTGAGGAGGGCTGCCACTTTGTCAACTGGACCTGCAGTGTGGATACCATTGCCAGTGTTAACGCTACCTCAACCGCCATCACAACGAACGCCCACTGTTCGATACGGGCTAATTTTTCGGGAAATACATCATGCCCTCTCGGGATAAACTATACTGAGGCAGAAGTCGAGGAACTGATAATTGTACTGGTCAATGCCAAAAGACAGCAGTTTGACCTATCTAATCTTAGCGAAGACGCTCTCTTAACCGGTCTGGCCTGGGAGCATAGCATTTGTATGGTCGAGAACAATTTCTTCAGCCATGAACGATATCCAGGGGAGAGGGATTTTACCTACGGCCAGCTTCCAGAGACTATGCGAGGGGAGAATCTGGCAAAGATTCCAACCAGACAAACGATTCCAGGCCCTTATCTTTCTTTACAAGAAGTATGTGAGTGGGCAGTCTCAGACTGGACGCCTCCTCCTGGACACAAAGCAAACATAGTAGAACCTTGTTATACTGAGACAGGTGTGGGAGTTTCATTCTCAGACGATTGGGACTACTTATACATAACCCAGATTTTCGACGGCGCCATCTAAGAAGAGGAACTCGAACCACAACAGCCGCTATCTACCTCTGCGGCTCGATAATCACTTTTAGAGAGTCTTGAGCCCGGGCGACAAGCTGGAATCCCAGGCCTGTTTCCGCCAGCCCCAGCCGGTGGGTAATCATCTCCCGCACACGTATCTTGCCAGCCTGTATCAGCTCCAGCGCTGCGGCATAGTCGGCGGGGCTGCCAGCGTAGGAACTGGTGAGCGTTATCTCGTTGCGCCAGAACAGGTCGTTCACCGATATGGGAACACTGACGCCCGGCTCTGTGGGAGCAAAGAAGAGAACAGTGCCTCCCCGCTCCACCGACTCCAATGCCTGGCTTATAGCCGATGTCGCCCCGCTGCATATCACCACCAGGTCAGCGAGACGACCATCGACTGCCCGACGCAGATAGGCCGGGGTATATTCCTCAGCCTGAACGGCAACATCGGCTCCGAGTTTTAGCGCTGCCTCCAGGCGGTAATCAACGATGTCCGTCGCTATAATATAACCGGCACCCGAAGCCCGGGCCAGTTGTATATGGAGCAACCCGGCAACGCCGCTGCCGATAACAAGCACACTTTGCCCCGGCTGTAGATGGGCTAATCTTTGCCCGCGCAGGACGCAAGCCAGCGGCTCGACAAAGGTCGCTTCCTCAAAAGATACTTCGTCAGGTAAGGGAAATATGCCCTGCTCGACATTGATACGCGGCAGCCGCACATATTCAGCAAAGCCGCCGGGGTCGAAGTTCGTCTGACGCAGGGTATCGCAAACGGTTTGGTGCCCGCTGAGGCAATAATGGCACGTGTTGCAGGGAACATGATGGGCAGCACAAATCCGCTCACCATCTTTATAATTCTCCACCCCCTTCCCAACAGCAACAATTACACCGCCGACTTCATGACCCAGGACTAAAGGCGCTTTGTGTAGACGATACCATTCCAGCAAATCGGTGCCACAGATGCCGCTGGCTTCCACCCGCATCAGTACCTCGCCAGGGCCAATCTGCGGCACAGGCATCTCCTCCAGCCGCACATCTTGATTACTGTAATACATAGCTACGCGCATTGTAGTTTCCTCTTTTGTCATTCTGAGCCGCAGGCGAAGAATCTCACCCTCACCTTGCTCCTCTCCCATCGAGGGAGAGGAGAGAAGGTTGTTTGCTGATTTGCTTTGTCATTGCGAGCCCCGACTTGTCGGGGCGTGGCAATCTCATGCCCCTCCACCAAGATTGCTTCGTCGCACCGATGAATCGGGGCTCCTCGCAAAGACGGAAGGGAGAATATTGCCTGGTTACTGTAATACATAGCTACGCGCATGGTATTCCCCCCTCAGATACAAGACAGAGATAAACTCTAAACACACCCTTCAAAATGTAAAAATAAAAGTGCAAAATGACAGAGCAAAGATTAAAAGTTTTGAGTTTTACTTTGTCATTTTGATTTCTGACCTTTAATTTTTGAATTTCGTTTGGGATTTGATGCTCAGGATTTGGGATTTCTGCAATTCCGGGCATACTTACTTGCGGACACAGTTGCTATGCCCCTCCAGCCTTTATGCTATCGTATAGTTCCTGGGCCTGCTCAGGGGTAGCGTTCTCATGGATAATAGCGCGCAGGGCCCTTATCATGGCCACGGGGTGCTCATTTTGCCAGATGTTTCTCCCCAGGTTCACACCTATGGCACCTTTCTGGATGCCGTCATAGACGAATTGAAGCACTTCAAACCCGCTGCTTACTTTGGGTCCACCGGCAATGACTACCGGAACGGGGCAGCCCCTGGTAACCCTCTCGAATCTGTCACAGTAATAGGTCTTTACTATTCGAGCGCCCAGCTCGGCAGCAATACGGCTGGACAGAGAAAGATAGCGGGCGTCACGCTTCTTCAGTTCCCTGCCCACAGCGGTAACAGCCATTACCGGCATGCCACACCTTTCGCCTTCATCAACAAGCCTGGCCAGATTTAGCAACGAATCGTGCTCATAATCGGTCCCGACGAAGACGGATATGCCCACGGCACAGGCATTGAGCCGGATGGCTTCCTCCATAGAGGCAGCTATCCCTTCGTGAGCCAGGTCCTGTCCGAATATGCTGGTGCCGCCGGATACTCTGAGGATAATCGGTTTCGCCCTGGCAGGGTCTACACATGACCTTAAAACTCCCCTGGTAATGAAAATCGCATCGGTGTAGGGGAGAAGAGGTTCTAGGGTTTTACTCGGGTCCTCCAGTTTTTTGATAGGACCCTGAAAATACCCGTGATCCACGGGTACAAACAAACAGCGGCCATCCGCCTGAATTAATTGCGCTAAACGGTTTTGCATACCCCAATCCATGACAACAGACCTCCTCTCTATGAGATTTTGGAACTATTATAGCACAGCAACGCAGCAAATTGTTTCCCTGGGCAGCCCAAGATGCACTATAGTATCTTCGGGACAGTTGTAATAGTTTCTCTGCGTCATTGCGAGCCTTCCTTTTTTGTCATTGCGAGCACCTGAAAGGTGCGTGGCAATCTCAGAGATTGCTTCGTCGCCCCGATGAATCGGGACTCCTCGCAATGACAGGGGGCATTGAGATTGCGGAGCTTGTTCTGAAGCGTAAGCAAGGAATCTCCGTTCCTCGCAACGACAAAAAAGAAGTGTCACTAAGGTACTGAATGAGGACCCGGTGTTGCATGTTCCTCCGGGGATAGGCTATACTTAAGCAGAGAGCTTTCTGGTGACTCTAGCGGAGTGGAACCACCCGTCCCCATCCCGAACACGGAAGTGAAACGCTCCAGCGCAGACGATACTTAAGGGGAAACCCTCCGGGAAAATATGTCGTTGCCAGGAAGCTCTCATTTTTGCTGCGGAAGTCAATTTTTTTACCATTAGATGTCACCATTCCTAGGGCATCGAGTGTGTTATTATTTGTAAGGGGGATGAAGAAATGAATGCAGTACAAACCTTTAAGCTCACCAAGGAATTCGATAGCCTGGTAGCGGTAAACGGCGTTGATTTGGAGATACAGAAGGGCGAGCTTTTCTCCCTCCTCGGCCCTAACGGGGCAGGGAAGACTACCACCATTAGGATGCTGTGCTGCCTCTTAAAGCCAACCAGGGGGACTGCTTCCGTATTGGGCTACGATATTGCTAAGGAGCCATTTAAGGTTAAAAAGCTCATCGGGGTATCGCCTCAAGACACTGTCCTTTCTGAGCGCCTTAACTGCTGGGAGAACCTGGCTCTGATTGGCAGGGTCCATGGCCTGAGCTCTGACGAAGTAAAGGGACGCTCGAAGGAACTACTGGAGACGATGGGGCTTATGGAAAGGTCTAAAGACCAGGTGCGGAAGTTTTCTGGAGGGATGAAAAGGAGGCTCAGCATCGCCATGGCTCTTGTTTCTGACCCCCAGGTATTATTTCTGGATGAACCTACCTTAGGCCTTGACCCCCAGGCAAGAAGAGCCATCTGGGAATATATAGCTGAGCTTAAGGGAAAGAAGACGATTCTTCTCACTACCCATTATATGGAGGAAGCAGATTTCCTCTCCGACCGAATAGGGATTATCGACGAAGGAAGGGTTGTAGCTTTGGGTACGTCTCAAGAGCTAAAGACAAGTCTCCTTGAGATGCGCAGCATGGTCGTCTCAACAGAAAACCTAACCGCTGAGGTCATGGAGGATTTGCGAAACAAATACTCCAGGCTGGAGATGGTCAAGGAGAAGCTCAGGATTTCCCACAAGGACTTAAACTTCAAAGAGATCGTGGACTATCTCCATTCTCGGGGAGTTACCGTTTATTCTGCTGCCTTAGAGCAGCCAACCCTGGAGGACGTCTTTATCCAGATAACGGGAAAGGAGCTTAGAGACTAGAAGGGAGGTAAAGGAAATGAAGTTCTGGGAAATTGGCAAAAGAAATCTGAAGGAGATTTATAGAAACCCTGTGCTTATAGGCTTTCTCCTGGGAATGCCCCTTGCCTTTATGCTGGTATTTTGCGCCGCCCTCGGTGGAGAGCAGGCCAGCCCTATTGCGATGAGCGTAGTGGACGAAGACCATTCTCAAACCTCCTCTGCCTTTAGCCAAATTCTTGGAAGCATAGAGGCTATCGAGTTGAACGAGCCGATATACAGTGAAAAATCTCAGGCCCAAGAGGACCTGGAGGACGGCAGAATATCATTCTATTTATTCATTCCCTCAGGATTCGAGGAGGCAACGCAGGCCCAACAAACTGTCAACTTAGAGTTAGCCTACAAGGCAGCAGATCCGCTGATAGGTCTACAATTAAAACCTATAATAGAGGCCGTTGGCTCTGAATTCCTGGGAATGGCTCCCCCTTTAAATGTTGAGCTAAAGGGAACGGAAAGCAAAATAAAGAATGAGGTTGTCAATTTCTATGCTCCCGGGATAGCTGTCTTCGGGCTCATGATTTTAATTTCCACAGCGGCGGAGATAATCGCCGGTGATAGGGAGAAGGGCTTTCTGGCTCGAATGTTTACTACCCCGGCAAGGCCCTGGGATTTCATTCTGGGTTATTCCTTGCCCTTTATCCCGGTGCTCATCATCTCCACGCTGATTTATCTCGGTGTGGGGATGGCGCTGGGCTTGACCGTTGTCGGCAATCTGGGGCATGCCTTTCTTATTTTCTTTCTTATCGGGCTTTGCTCTATCGGGATAGGCATGATAGTGGGCAGCTTAATCAAAAGCGAGTCTCAAGCTGGTGTTTCCTGGATCTTCATCGTTCCCATGGCCATGATCTCCGGGGCCTGGTTCTCAGTGGAGGGCATGCCTTCGGCTGTTAAAAGCGTTGCTGGAGCCCTCCCCTTTCTCCATGCCATAGATGGCTCTCGAGCTATTATCAACGGCTCCTCTCTCTCAGCTATCATGCCCGATCTTTACTGGCTTGTTGGCTGGGCAGTCGTCCTATTTGCTGCCGGGATTATATTATTCAGAAGGACGATGGTGAGTTAGAACCTACTATGGTAGAGCTTGTATCCTATCATCTCTCTAATTGTGCCAGGTCGAACTTCAGGCCATCTCTGGCGGCAATGACCGAGATTCCGGTCTCCTCGGTCAATTTCTCGGCCAGTTCCCAGGGTTTAGCCCGCCACATGGTCATGCCAAAATGAGTAAGTATGGCTATCCTGGGCCTTAGCTCCTCAATTATGCTCCTGGCCTCAGGAAGGGATAGATGGTCGATGGGAGCTCCGGGGTTCAATCGAACCACGTTGATAATTAGCAAATCGCCTTCGTAGTGACTGGCTAAATCTTCGAAATATCTGGTGTCAGTAATCCAGGAAAAGGTATGCCGCGGCGTTCGGAAGATAAAGCCATATGTCTCTACGGGATGCTTGTGCCTGATTGGTGTCTTAAAAGCAACGTCGTTTATTGTGTAAGAGTCACCTTCAGTTAAGACCTCTATGCTCTGGGGATAAGACCGCAAATAAGACAAGATAACGGGGTCCTGATTCAGGGCATCAGCGGGGGCAAAGACCATGCCGCGCTTCTTTGTACCTCCGTCGGTCATAGCTTCAATCATGATATTAATATCCCCGCTGTGGTCTAAATGTCTGTGAGATAAAATAATAGCCTCAAGTTTGCTGGCATCGAGTTTTCTCTTCGCAGCCTGAACCAGGGAACCAGGACCGGGGTCAAGGAGTATTTGAGTGTCGCCAAGGCTAAGCCAGGCGCCTCCTGAAGCTAAAAACTGGCGAGCCACTACAAACCTGGCACCAGCAGTACCCAGAAAGGTGATTGTGTCGCTTAATTCAGCCATCGCTGAATTATAGCAAGGAAAGCTGCTAAAATGATAAAGTAGAGTTATAGAGAGACCTATGAGCTACGGGATAAACAGCAATCGCTTTGCCATTCAAACATTTAGCCTTTCCAGGAAATTCGGAGATTTGGTAGCAGTAGATGGCATAGATTTATCTATTAAGGAAGGGGAGCTATTCTCACTGCTAGGACCGAATGGCGCTGGCAAAACAACTGCTATCAAGATGCTATGCTGTCTGCTCAGACCGAGCAGTGGCACAGCCACGGTCATGGGTCGTGATATACAAGAGGACCCCATGGCAGTGAAACAAATAATAGATGTCTCGCCACAAGAGACAGCAATAGCGGAGCACCTTAACGCCTGGGAGAACCTGCGCTTGATTGGGGGAATACGTGGATTGGCGAAAAAAGAGGTGAAAAAGAGGTCAGAGGAATTGCTGGAGATGGTAGGCCTGGCTAAGAGGGCAAAAGAGCAAGTAAGGAAATTCTCAGGGGGGATGAAAAGGAGGCTTAGCATCGCTATGGCTCTTGTTTCCGACCCCCAGGTACTATTTCTGGATGAACCCACCCTTGGACTGGACCCCCAGTCGAGAAGGAGCATATGGGAACATATAGCAGAGCTTAAAGGTAAAAAGACGATACTGCTTACAACCCATTACCTGGAAGAGGCTGACGCTCTGGCGGATAGAATAGCGATAATAGACGAGGGCAAGATAGCAGCCCTGGGAACCCCGCAGGAGTTAAAAGATAGCATCTCCGATATGCGAGTAATGGTAGTCAAGGCAAAGAACCTGTCCCCTGATGTCATTGAGGGCCTAAAGGAGATATACCCAGAAGTAAAAGTAACAGAGGACGGAATTGAGATTAGCGCTAAAGAACTGAGTTTCTACGAGATAGTAGATTATTTGCGCCCCAGGGGAGTTGCTATCCAGTCCACGTCTCTAAAACAACCCACTTTAGACGATGTATTTCTACAGCTTACTGGAAAAGAGCTAAGAGAATGAGATTCGCGGAATTGGCCATAAGAAACTTCAAGGAGATGCTGCGGGACCCTATACACATGGGCCTCGAAATAGGGATTCCCGCAGGATTTCTGGCCATATTCTGGGCTCTGGGTCGGAGTATGGGAAGCGAAAGCTTTTTCACTACTACCATGTTAGTACCCGGAATAGCGGTCTTTGGTTTTGTTTTCTTATTAATGTTTTCAGCCATGACGCTCTCCCGGGACAGGGAAAGCGCACTTTTGTCAAGGCTCCTCACCGCCCCACTCAAGCCACGTGATTTTATCTTGTCTTACTCCTTGCCCTACATCCCCATGGTGGTCCTTCAAATAGCGGTGTGCTTTGGCATAGGGGCTTTGCTGGGACTTGAGATGCCCGGGAATGCAGGCCTCGTTTTTCTCGTTCTTCTCGTCATGGGGATATGCTGTGTGGAACTGGGAATGATTCTGGGACTGCTTTTTAACGTGAATCAAGCATCGGCCGTTGGCTCAGTGATAATAACCCTCGTAGCGTTACTCGGAGGAATCTGGATAGACATAGAAGCGATAGGAGGTGTGTTCTATGGCATAGGGAATGCTCTTCCTTTTGCCCATGCTATTGATGCGGCGAGAGATGCCATGATAGGGGCTGGCTTCAGTAGCATTGCCACAGATTTCTATTGGGTTCTTGGCTATACCGTAGTGTTCTTTGCTTTAGGTACTTTCCTGTTCAGGCGGAGGATGGTGGAATGAATAAAATTGCAACGCACTTAGTACATAAAAGAGAATAATGGCAAGACTGGAAGCAGAAATCGCCCGGCTAACAAGGGAATACCAAGCTAAAACTGGAAAGCTGTTGACCATCGGCACTGTGGAGTCGGCTACCGGCGGCAGAATGGCCGACAGGATAACCAATGTCCCCGGTAGCTCGGATTACTTCAAGGGCTCTGTAGTAGCTTACAGCAACGAAGCAAAGATTGCCGTGCTCGGGGTAAAAAAGGCGACCATTGAAAATTATGGAGCCGTGAGCGAGCAAACGGCCATGGAGATGGCCCAAGGCGGCAGAAAGCTCCTGGATGTGGACATATGCGTCTCCGATACCGGAATTGCCGGTCCCTCGGGCGATACTCCCGAAAAGCCGGTCGGGTTGTTTTACCTGGGCCTGGCAGCCGAGGGTGAGAACTTGAGTCAGAAACATGCCTTTCCAGGAAATCGAGAGGAAAACAAGCGCGATGCTGCTGAAGCCGCGTTGAACATGCTGAAACAATACTTGCTGCAGTTCATCGGCAAATCGAAAACCACTGTGTAAAGTGCAACAATTCGAAAGCGTTTGGTAATGTCAGGAGGGTATGAAAATGTAGTGCGAGGCTTTAGCCTCGTGCAGCACGACCCTCAAGGGTCGCACTACAAGATTTAGGTAAGGAGGTTAAGGACAATGACAACCGCGAAGTTCACTGTAGATGGAAGCCAAGTGGTCGAGAAGATCAAGGAGCTAATACATCAAGGAAATATCAGAAGAGTCCGTTTGATACATAAAGGGCGTCCCCTGATAGACATCCCGCTGACAGCAGGCGTTGGTGTGACTGCGGTAACAGTCCTGGCAGCTCCGGTACTGGCTTGCGCTGGGAGCAATTGCCGCACTGGTCACAGAATGCACTCTCGAGGTGGAAAGGGTAGAAGATACCACGGAGGAGAAGGGCGAAAAGCAATAGAAATCTAGCTACTTACTGGGCAATTATTCAGATGCCGAAAGCACTGCCGACCTGAATGACCTGTGTTCCATGCAGGGCTATAAGGACAAGGAGGTGTCAGAAATGAAAATGGAGGAAATAAGAGTTAGAGACAGAATGCGAATGCGGGGACTGAAGAACAAAGGTCTTATAGAAATTTCCCATGACCCCAAGACGGGTGATTTCGTTCTGGTCATGAGCAAAGGGACTCACAGGAAATGGTTGCTCTTCAGTTTTCCCGATGGAATGTGGAGAGCCGAGTGTTCAAAAGAGGAAATCCTAGATGTAATGAAGGATTTCTTGACTGAGAAAATTCTGAAGGATTGAAGCCCATCCCTCTTCACCCAGCAGCTGAGCGTAGAATAGAATAGTCTATTTGAGGTATACTTTACATAGCATGGCAGCCTTCGATACGGGTGAAATAAAGTCCAAGGCAAGAACCAACTTCACCGATGCCTGGACAGCTACGGCGAAACTTATCCCCACCGGCACAGAAATATCCCTGGCGGGGAAAGGCAAACCACACCTTGTACGGGAATTAATTCAAAAATCCCGCCAGATATTGCTAAACCTGGGCTTTGACGAGGTCGAGAATCTCACAATGCTGCCCGACAGCGATGTGGTCAAGCAGTATGGGCCGGAAGCTCGAGCTATCCTCGACAGGGCTTTTTACCTGGCTGAATTGCCCCGCCCTGACATAGGACTGAGCGCGAGAAGAATAGCTCAACTAAAGAAGATAGCAGAAGACATTGACATAGAAAAACTGCAGACCATTTTGAGAAATTACAAAAAGGGGGAAATCGAGGCGGATAATCTTATCGAAGAGTTCATTGCTGGACTGGGCATCACTGATTACCAGGCCACGGAGCTCCTGGACGAGGTTTTCCCCGAGATGAAAGAACTACAGCCAGTGCCTTCCAGCAAGACTTTGAGAAGTCACATGACGGCTACCTGGTTTCATACTTTAGCAGCATTACAGGACAAAGCCAGCTTTCCAGTCGCCTTATTCTCCGTAGGGCCCAGGTATCGCAACGAACAGAGAGAAGATGCCCGGCATTTGCGAGTCCACCACTCAGCATCCATCGTGGTTATGGACCCCGAAATGTCCTTAGATGCGGGAAGGGCGGTTACCAAGGATATCATGCAGCAATATGGCTTCTCCGACATCAAATTTGAGACCAAGGTAGCAACATCAAAGTACTACGCTCCCGGGCAAGAGCAGGAGGTCTTCGTTAAGTATAAGGATACCTGGCTCGAGATAGCGGACATTGGAATGTATTCGCCTGTGGCCCTGGCTAATTTCGACATTAAACACCCTGTGTTCAACGCCGGATTCGGCATTGAGCGACTGGGGATGCTTATTTATGAAATAGACGATGTGAGGAAGCTAGCATATCCCCAATTTTCTGTAACGGAGTATTCTGACGAGGAGATAGCTAAATCTATTACCTACATAGCCAGCCCTGAGACAGCCAGGGGACAGAAAATAGCCAGGGCAATCGAGGAAACCGCCCGAAAGCACAAGGACGAGATTGCCCCATGTGAATTTTTGGCCTGGCAAGACAAGTCTATCAAAGTGAAAGTCGTTGAAAAAGAAGCAGGCAAGAGATTAATCGGTCCCGCCGGTTTCAACGAGATCTGTGTTGCCGATGGCAGTATCTATAGCGATGTTGCGCCTTCAGGCATACACACCGGGATAAATTATATGCGTGCTATAGCCATGGGTGCCGCAGCAGCAATAGAAAGTAGCAACGATAACTTGACTTATCAGATGAAGGGAATAAGGCATCTCTCCGACCTTAATCTACAGATTCCCGAAGCTGTTCGAGAACATATTGAAGGACAGCAGAAGAAGATAGGTGTCGCTGGCGCTGTATTTGTGACCGTAGAATCACGCCCTGTGAGAGGGAAAAGTGGCGAAGCAAGCGGAAAATAAATCATTACAAAAACTCGCTAACCTGAAAAGGCAACATAAAGGACTTATTAACCTCATGCCTCTACAGACAGGTGGCATGCTTACCGATGCCGCCAAGGAGGCCTTAACGGAATTTGGGGATGGATATTCTATGTGTGATTTTTGCCAGGGCAGTTTGTGCAATGTAACCAATCCCCCCATCCGAGACTTTGTCCAGGAGCTTCTACCTCAATTCTTAGGCTGTGAAGTTGCCACCATAACTCACGGAGCCCGAGAAGCTAAATTCATGGTCATGCATTCTCTAGCCAAGCCGGGGGATTCGATTCTTGTTGATGCTAACAGGCATTACACAACGGTCGTCGCTGCTGAAAGGGTGGGGTTAAATGTAATCGAGGTGCCTCATTCTGGACATCCGGAATTTAGAGTCGACGTTAACGAATACGCACCGCTCGTAAAAAAACACGCCCCTAAGCTAATTCTACTAACTTATCCAGACGGTAATTATGGAAATCTTCCTGATGCCGGAAGGCTGGGAGAAATTGCCCAAGAATATAACATTCCTTACATCCTTAACGGGGCATACGCTGTGGGCAGAATGCCTGTAAGCATGGAAGGGATAGGGGCTGATTTCATTATTGGCAGTGGGCACAAAAGCATGGCCTCTGCCGGACCCGTTGGGGTATTGGGGATGAAGAAGAAATGGGAAGAGACAGTGTTGAGAAAATCCAGCAAATATAGCAATAAAGAGATTGAGCTTCTCGGCTGTACTGTAAGGGGGGTTCCTCTAATAACACTCATGGCTTCCTTTCCCTATGTGAAAGAAAGAGTTAACCATTGGGATGAACAAGTATCCAAAGCACAGTGGTTTTCCGCTGAGTTTGAGAAATTAGGCTTTAAACAATTAGGCGAAAAACCGCACAGGCATGACTTGCTGCACTTTGACACCCCTGTGCTCTATGAAATATCCAAGCGGGTTCGAGAGAGAGGATATTTCCTCTATAAAGAATTAAAGGGAAGAGGCATTTGGGGACCACAGCCAGGCATGGCAAAGTCCTTCAAACTCTCCACCTTTGCTGCTGATAGGCAGCAGCTAGGGTTTGTTATAGATTCCTTTAAAGCCATCCTGAATAAATATAGTTAGCGGACCTGGGCAAAAATCTCGTGGTGTCTTTGAGCATGGGCTTTTTTCAACTGCTGCAAAGATGCTTGAAATGGCATAGAGGTAATATAATCCGTGCTCATGGTTATAGCGTCCTCTCCGTCGCTTGAATAATACCTCGGGCGCCTCCCCGCCACTTGGAAGCCATACTTTTTATAAAGTTCCTGAGCTATTTCATTAGAGGCACGCACCTCCAAAGTGACTACATTAGCATTCAATATCTGTGCTAGTTCAATGGTTTCGATAAGCAAACCTTCACCTATGCCAAGTCGACGATAATTATCTCTTACGCCAATGGCAATGATATGTGCCTCCTTCATCATCATCCAGAAGCCCGAAAAGCCGACTATGCTTTCCGATACGTTGATATGACGCTCTTGACTGAGGAGTCGTTTGAACCAGGGCAATTTCTGCATCGCCTGTCCTTCAGATTCTGACGCATCCCTCTTATTACAGGCCACTATATAGCGGACGGATGGATTGTAAAGATCCCGCTTATACGCTGATTGAGAGCGAAATACCCACTCACCAGGGAAAGCCTCTCTATCAATTTGGGCTACCTGGGGGATATCTTCATACTTTATAGGGCGGATGACATAATATTTACCTGGCATCAATTGGAATTTTAGCATAGTATCGGTTTTTTAGCCCTGACCCCTTCTTTCATTACAGCAGGCAATTCAGTCTTCCTGTCCCATATACTTTTTGCCTTTAAACCCGCGTTCTAGTGTACAGCCCCACAAATAGCTTTCATAAAAGCTGTCATTCTGAGACGAAGGCGAAGGAACTCACCTTCGCTCAGGGGTTTTTACCACCATAAATTTTTTGAAGTGTTACCTATATAGTGAGCCAGCACACCGCCTTTTAAGAAAGTCTGTTTTTTGCTACAATTGAGAGCCGAGCAATGGGTTACTTTCTGGGCGTAGATATTGGCTCTGTCAATGCTAAGCTGGCGCTTATAGATGAGAACGGCGGGGTCGTTGAGTTTGATACCGAGAAGGTAATCTCCAGCCCCAGGGCCGCAGTCAGTTCATTTATCGCCAGGCTGGGCGAGAGGCGCAATCTGGAAGAGATTGTCGCTGCCGGCGTATCCGGCTCCGGTAGGGCTGTTATCCCTAAAGAGCTTGGCTGGACGGAATACAGTAGCTCACTGGCGATTGCCTCCGGGCTGCTGCATCGTTATCCCGACGTTAAAACTATCATACAAATTGGCGGCCAGAGCACCCTGGTGACAGAGCTGGAAGATGGCTTGAGAAAGCCCTGGAAGGTGGAATCCAATCCCCTCTGCGCTGCAGGCACGGGAAGGTTCCTGGAGCAACAGGCATACAGGATTGGCATCAGCATGGAGGACTTCGCCAGCCTGGCCCTGAAATGTAAAGGCACTCCACCCAGGATAGCCGCCCGGTGCAGCGTCTTTGCCAAGACCGACCTCATCCACCTCCAGCAGAAGGGAGCCCCGCTGGATGCCATGCTCTACGCACTCTGCGAAAGCGTGGCTCGGATGGTCGCCTCTTTGAAGAAAGGAACTTTCCAGGAGCCGGTCTATTTTGTGGGCGGTGTTGCTTCCAATCCTGCCGTGGCCAAATCCCTCAATGATATGATTTCTGCCAGGAACGGGCATCCCGTTGAGGTAATCACTCCCAAAGACTACCTTCACATGGAGTCTCTGGGTTCGGCATTACTTTCCATAGGGAAAACTTCCCGGGGCGTTATGCTGTCAGGAACGGACGCCAAGCAGCGCCATTTTGAAATGCCCAGGCTGGAAATTGTCGCCCTGACTAGTCGGGGTAAGGACAGTCAGAGGATAGAAGAACAATGCGTTGGCTACCTCGGTATTGATGTTGGCTCCACCAGCACCAAGGCTGTGATAATGGATGAATCGGGCACACGATTGCTGGGGAAGAACTACCTGATGACTGCGGGAAGGCCGGTTGAGGCTGTTAGGCAGGTCTTCAGGAACTTGCTTCGGGAGGGCGCCGACAAGGTCAAGATAGCTGGCGTCGGCGTTACCGGCTCGGGCAGATATCTGGTGGGTGGCTTCGCAGGGGCAGACCTGATTAAGAATGAGATAACGGCACAGACCAGAGCTGCCGCCGAGATGGACCCCGAAGCAGACATTATCGAGATTGGCGGACAGGACTCCAAGCTGGTCATCAAGAGAAACGGTGTTGTCGTGGACTATCACATGAACAAAGCCTGTGCCGCGGGGACAGGAAGCTTCATTGACGAGCTGGCCGAGATGCTCGGCGTTTCCGTGACCAACGGTGAGTTTGCTGATTTGGCATTTGCTGCCCCCCATACCATTGAGCTAGGGACGAGATGTGCTTCCTTTATGGGTCAGGCGGTGGCCTCGGCACAGCAGGAAGGCGTGCCCCTGGAAATAATCACGGCCAGTCTGGCTAACTCCATAGCCAAGAACTATCTCTCCAAGGTACTGGAACACAGAAAACTGGGCGACAAGGTTATCCTCACTGGTGCGGTATTCTACAACAAGGCCGTAGTCTCCGCCTTCCACCAGCAGCTTAAAGGTAAAACATTGACTGTGCCGGAGCACAAAGAGGTCAGCGGCGCCATAGGTGCAGCCCTCCTGGCCAGAGAGGCCAGCACTCAGGCGCTGAGTGCTGGCCAGGAATCGAAGTTCAAGGGCTTTCAGGAGGTTGTGGACAGCGAGTGCAAGCTTACTACGTTCGTATGTAAAGGATGCGACAACAACTGTACCATTACCCGGATGGAGATGCCCGGTGAAAAGCCTGCTTTCTACGGCAGCAGGTGTGACAAGTACGATGCCATAGCCAGCCATGCCAGGAAAGAGACCTTCTTCGATAAGCGGGAACAATTGCTCTTTCGAGAGTACAAGAAGGATTCCGGCACAGGGCCTTCGGTGGGCATTCCCAGAGGACTTCTGGTGTACGACTATGCTCCGCTACTTATCGGTTTTCTCAATGCCCTCGATGCCAGGGTTGTCCTTACCAGCCAGACCAACAACGCAATCATGGACCAGGCCATTGAGTTAAGCTACAGCGACAGTTGTTTTCCCATGAAGCTCCTTCATGGACACGCGGCAATGCTCAAGGATACAGATTACATACTCTACCCCTGTGCCATTCGCCTGGGTAGAAAAGATGGGGATGAGAGCCAGCAATACTCCTGTCCCTTAGTCCAGGCCTCCCCGTTCATAATACGCCAGACAGTTGATTTGGGAGAACGGATACTGATACCCATACTTGACTTCAGTCAGGGCGATGCTGATGTGATAAAGAACTTCGCGGATGTCGCTGTGAAGATGGGGTTCAGCAAAAGGAAAGGCAAGAAGGCGGCCCTGGCTGGTATTGAATCTCAGCGAAGGTTCGAGGCCGACCAGGCAGCGCTGGGCAGGGAACTATTAAAGCAACTGCGCCAAAGCGGCCAGTTGGGCGTAGTCCTTTTCGCCAGGTCTTATATGTCGCAGGACGCTGGAGCAAATCTGGGCATAGCGGAGAAGCTCGCTCAGCTTGGGGTGGTGCCCATACCGCTGGACTTCCTGCCCCTGGAGTCCGTGAATGCCAAGGATTACTCCGACCGCCCTTACTGGTTCTATGAGAACAAATATATAGCCGGCGCTGATATAACTGCCTCAGCCCCGCAGCTTTATGGATTGTGGCTGTCAAACTTCGGGTGTGGTCCGAACTCCTTCATAATCCATATCGTGGAAGATATCATGGGAGGCAAGCCTCTGGGGCAGTTGGAAATAGACGAGCATGCCGCTGAGGCTGGTATCGTTACCCGCCTCGAAGCCTTCGTTGACACCATTCAAGGATTTGCCCAGTCTGCCGGGAAGCAGGAAGGGCCAAATAAAGAAGATATCTATCGGCGAGCATTTCCGCCCGTCGTTGATATCAAGAAGACCTTTATTATTCCCAGGATGGCGCCGCACATTGAGCTTGTAGCTGCGCTTCTAGAGGGCAGCGGCTTCAGAGCAGTTGTGCTTCCTGAGGCCAATGAACGCAATCTATTCTATGCCGATAAGGTAACGTCGGGTGTGGAATGTTTGCCCTATCGGGTAACCCTGGGCGACTTTCTGAGGTTCTATTACGAAAACGGCACTGACTTGAAAAACGTCGAAGCAGTTATGGCCGGGGCATACGGTCCCTGCCGCTTTGGGAAATATGCCCTGGAACAAATCAAGATACTTAG
>Ga0307431_1000268_pt1 | contig 38671 bp, 37 predicted proteins | sample SalMarWE160170MG_FD_202155 | JGI IMG/M metagenome (GOLD analysis project Ga0307431, IMG submission 202155) | Salt marsh sediment microbial communities from the Plum Island Ecosystem LTER, Massachusetts, United States - WE1603-170 | ecosystem: Environmental > Aquatic > Marine > Intertidal zone >...
GGATCTAGGATCCAAGAGACACTCACCCGCCGCGTCATGGAGCGCACGGGCGTTGAAGTAAGAGAAGTCTCAGTCCTTGTGGGAAAGATCCGGCCGCATACGCAGAAGCTTCAAGAAAAAGATGAGGAAGGTGGTGAAAGTGAGAACGAACTCTAAACTCCTCGGATTGCTCGGCGGCCTTCTTGCGGGACTTCTGTTAGTTCTTGTCGGCTGGAAGATACTATTCATTCTACTAGGCTTTGCCCTAGCAGGCTATTTAGTCGGAGTCTACTTCGAATCAGGGAGCAGTATCACAAACCGATTAAGGGATCTTGTAGCACGGTTTTTCCGCTCTTAATGCATCGCAGGGAAGCACGTGAGCTCTTACTCAGGGTTCTCTATCAGCATGAATTTGTTGATACTCCACTAGAAGAACTGCTCACCGAAGCAAGCCCTGGAGAGCAATATCAATACATAAAACACGTCTTTTCCGGGATTATCACTCACCAAGAGGAAATTGATGAGTTGATTGCTGAACATACGCTAGGATGGCGATTTGAACGCCTAGCAGTGGTCGATCGCAATATTCTTCGTCTGGGGGTATTCGAGCTTCTCTACCTTTCCGAGATCCCTCCCGAAGTCGCAATCAACGAAGCAATCGAGCTATGCAAGAAATATGGAACGGATAACGCACAACTGTTCGTAAATGGGATACTCGATCAACTGTGGAAAGAGAATCAGAATACCAACAACTCACTAGACAGCCCATAATTGGACAAGCAAATAGGCTCAGCTTTGTAGCACTGTTCCCACTACGCAGATAATCTCTTTTCGCATAAGCCTTGCCTTCTCAGCTAATTTCACACGCTCTTCTCGGTACTTCTTCGTATAATCCTCGTCCTTGATATAGTTGCAGTTGATATCTACATTATACAAGGCAGACTGTAGTCCGGCTTCAGCTAGTCGCACTGAAACAGCGACATCGCTCACAGCACTAGGGTTACCGATTCTCGGCAGACTGCGATTCAGCTCAAGAACCCGATAGCAGGCTTCCGCGGTATGATAAGGAACCTCAGCAGCCTTTTTGAGTGCTTCTTGGAGCCTCTCTCTGCGATCAGCCTGTTCCTGTTTGCTTGCTTTCGGTAAACGGTAACAAGCAATCACTCCGTTATAAGCATTGATATCGGCATCGACCGCGTCCACCAGGGTGTGGCGCAGGTCCCTAGCCTCTTCCTTAATTCCCTTTATCTCTTGTTCACTTCGAGCGAACTTCTCCTTGCCTATAGTCAAGTTACAAACCATCAATATCAACGCTGCAGCCATCGCTCCAGAAAGAGCGGCAACGCTTCCACCTCCCGGCGCAGGCGCAGCTGAAGAAAGCTGATTCAGGAACGTACTAATGCTCATACTTTCATACTTGCTCGGCATTCTTCTCTCCTTCTAGAGCCTGCCTAATTGGATCCTATTTCATAATCTGGTTTCGAGTTTTCACGTTTCTCTTCAGGTCTCAGCTATTCCACCGCAGGACCAATGCTCTCCTCCGTGTTCTCTGCAATAGAAGGTTCTGCTGGTTCATAGTGGTAAGCGCAGTCTATGCGCTTGCATCCTTGACAGGAAAAGGGGTGGTTCCCTTGTGAGATTCTCGCGCCAACTCCCATCAAGAACGACAATGTCTTGGTTGGCCACATTGATAATTGAGGACCAAGGACAACCCCTATCTCCTCTGCCGGCAAATTCGCGAATACTATCCGCTGCCTCTCAAGCGGCCAATGCCCGACTCCAGAACCTGGCTCAAACCCACGGCTCGCGTTCAATCCTTGCGCAGCAGCCCAATCAAAAATCCGATACCCCAATCGTTCACATAGTTCGGATACAGCTGCTGCTCCAAGCGCATTGAGAATCATCCAATCTAACCATTCCCCGTTATCGTGCAGCCGCTTTGCTTCCTCTTCAATGATAGAACCTACTGTACACAGGCCAAAGGCCAGCAACTCTGCACACTGAATGGGCTTGGGGAGATCATCCTTATGCAGGTCTGCTGCTTCTCCCACCCTGCAAATCCTACTGAGAACCTGTGGTTGGGCCAACTCACGTGCCCTAGGGATCAGTTGGTTAAGCTTCTTCAGAACGAGCTTAGACGGAGAAGCACTACCATACTCCAAATAACGAAACACTAGCCCCTGATTGAGGGTCAGCGTGGTATGAGAGGGCAGTAGTAGCGTTTCTGACATAGTAGCGCTTGGGATTTTTCTGCCATCAAGCATTGACATACACCCTCCGTGATTAGTTGATCTTGATCGAGGGAAACCTTAGAAGAAAACCCCGCTTTCCTCCCACAATGCTTCCAGCTCTTCCAGACGGGGGCGCGTGATGCTCTGTCCTTTGATACTAACCGCGGTCGAAATAGCGCATAACAAAGACATTGCAGCAGCAAATGAATCGATATACGACACAAGACTACATCGGGCTAGAAGCCGATACTTAGCACACTCAACCAATGGAGAAAGCTCCGAATCCGTAATAGCAACGGTTGTAACGTTCCTCTTTCTAGCCATACAAAGATGCTGAACAACCATGTTGGTATAACGAGGAAAGGAAATAGCGATAGCTACAGAGCTCGGCGTCGCGAAAACTAATTCTTCCTCGAATAACCCGCCTCCCGCTGTAACTGCTACCGTATTGTCAATGGTCTTTTTGAGGGCCATTTGAAGGAACTGCGCCAATGATCTTGACATCTTGTAGCCAATAATTATGACTTTGTCTGCGTTGACAAGTTTGTCAACAACGTCGTTCAGTGTCCTTACATCAAGAGAATGCAGTGTCTCCTCCAGGTTCTTCATATCGGTCAGCAAAGATCGAATAGCCGGACTCTTGCTTGACCTCAAGCGATGGCTTTCCGTAAGACGGTTAAGTGTGCTAAGTTTGCTTTGCACCTTATCCTGTAACGCATTTCGCATTGCTGGAAACCCACTGTAACCAAGGGCAGCGGCGAGTCGAATCACAGTTGGCTCACTGACAGAGGAACGTCGAGCAAGCTCGGCAGCTGTGAGAAAGGCAGCCTCTATACAATTATCCGAGATGTATTTTGCAACCTGCTTCCTCTTGTCCGAAAGGGAGGCCTTCTTGATCAACTGCAAGATATCCTTTACTTCCTTTGCCATAGTATCATTCTACTTCATGGATATGTGTCTTGCCAAGCATTTGCCCACATCAGAAAACACACCCTTCGCAATGTGTTGCAAAGAGTAAGGTTGCGAAAAACGGTAGGTATGCACCTATCACACATGCTGGGCTTGATATCCAGTTGCTTGTCAAGTAACTTTGCAACAAAAGATTCATGATATGACAATATTTAACTTTTATTTCGCAAGCTATAGGTATTACTGATTTGGAAGACTGACAGCCGGACAAGTGAGGATGTAAGGAGGTAACAAGTGTTTAGCTTCACTTCTTTGAAAGAACTAGCTACGCAAGAGAAGATCGAATTCGTCGACTTTAAGGCTACTGACTTGATCGGTTGCTGGCGACATATCACGATCCCAATCAGTAGATTCACACAACACCTAACCGAAAACGGCATTCCGTTCGACGGCTCAAACTTCGGCTACACAAATGTAGAAGGAAGCGACATGGTCTTGCGCCCAGATCTCAACACAGCTACTATCGTTTGCTATAGCGGCGAAAGGGTCCTCTCTCTGATATGTGACATCCACCTCGCGGAGGGAAAAGGCCCATTTGTTAGCGATCCTCGCGCAGTCGCCAGACGGGCCGAGCAGTTCCTCATCTCTGAAGGTATCGCCGAAACTGTAATGATGAGCGCGGAATTCGAGTTTTACGTTTTTTCTCAAGCCGACTACAACAGCAACGCTATCGAGGCATCCTATACGCTCAGTCCAATGAACAAGCACACTGAGCGCTCTTTCTACCATATTTGTCCCCCCGAAGATCAACTATTCGCCCTACGCAATGAGATCTGTAGACGACTAGAAAGAATGGGAGTATCTGTCAAGTACCATCATCACGAGGCTGGACCATTGGGGCAATTAGAAATAGAGTTGGGGTTTGACAGCCTGCTAAGAATGGCTGATACCACGCTTATTGTTAAGAACACCGCTCGAAATGTAGCAGTGGAATTCGGCCTAACCGCTACATTCATGCCCAAACCAATTCTTGGTGAAAATGGTAACGGTATGCATGTTCACCAGTATCTGGCAAGCAAAGGAAAAAGCATCTTCGAAAAGGATGGAGGACTCTCCGAATTAGGCCTACTCTACATAGGGGGAATCCTCTCACATGGGCGCAGCTTGTTGGCATTAACCAATCCCTCAACAAACTCCTACTGTCGCCTTGTTCCTGGATATGAAGCACCGGTTTCATTGACCTTTGGCGAGGGAAACCGTTCCGCTGCAATTCGTATTCCTAGTTACGCAACACCGCAGCAGCGAAGAATCGAGCTAAGAACAGTGGACGCTACATGTAATCCTTACCTTGCGTATGCCGGTATGCTGATGGCTGGTATCGATGGGATCAAACATAACTTGAACGCGGAGAAGCTTGGATTTGGACCCTATAACCAAGATCTTTATGATCTATCAACCGAAGAGACAAGAAAAATAGAGCAAGTTCCTGACAATCTTGCTACTGCCCTGTCCGCCCTAGAAGAAGATCATGATTATCTCACAGTGGGCGGAGTATTCGACGTTAAACAGATTGCTCATTGGATCGAGGCAAAGAAGGACGAACTGAACCAGATCCGCAGGCGTCCGCATCCCTATGAGTTCTCACTTTACTACAATCTCTAACCGCAGGATCTTCTGTAGCAATGGCTAACTCGTTAACTTGCCTAGCCCAATTCCGACCCAGCCATCTTGCATTCCTTCAGTTTCAGGATATGCAAGGGTTACCGATCTTGTATCTACCCCATCTGCCCTCAGCTCTATGCGTCATTACTGTCGTATATTTGCCTCTATTTCCCTCTTATATATTTAATATAACCTAAACAGTGGTTATCAATCCCCATCAGGGCTTCCGAGCCTCTCAAGACATTCATCATGCCTGTATTAGTAGGGTCCATTAGCGCTGCATCGAGCCCTGACTCCATAAGCATTGCCAAGAAGGCTTGGTTGATAACCGATCTCTGTGGCAAGCCAAAGGAGACATTGCTTAAGCCAACACAGGTCTTCACTCCCTGTGCGCCCCAGCGTTCCTTGATCGCCCGCACTGCTTCAATCACTGTATGTGCCTGTTCCTGGTTACTCCCAATCGTCATCACCAGTGGATCAATATACAGCTGTTCTAGCTCCACCCCCACAGTCTGAAGGCTATCGATCAGTCGCTTGCTCTCCTCCAGGCGGTCTTCGACGGTCTTGGGCATTCCCTTGGTCCCCAAAGTGAGCCCGATAATATCAGGGTGATGCTTCTCAATTAGGGGAGTCAACTGGCTCTGAAGTTCAGGATTGTTGCTGATTGAGTTGATCATTGGCCGCGCCTTACAGAGCCCTAATCCAGCAGCTACTGCCTCAGGATTAGGGCTATCAATGGAGAGCCGCACCTCTTCTCCCACCTCATCATAGATCAATCCAATAACCCACTCGAGATCCTCGATCTCCCGCTTCATGCTCGTAGCAGTGTTGATATCCAATATGTCTGCCCCAGCCTCAACCTGTTCGCGAGCTAGACGATGTATGATTGCTTCATCCCTACGATCTAGAGCCTCTCTGACTTCCTTACGCGTTGAATTCAAGACTTCACTGATAATAAGCATTTCTTTCTCCTATGTGCTTTCCTCGCAAGTGAGCTAGACAGCCAAGAGATCAATTCTTGCAGAAGACCACACGCTCTACAAAACCCCTGATTACTGCGTGTCCTCTCTTACTTATCTCTGCGTCTACGCCTAGACATGGACCTGCCCAGAAGCTACCACTTCAACTAAGCTATGACTAAACTTAGCATCACTAACCCTGCCTTCCCTAACCTTCATCCTCAACTCTGTGAGTACCTGTTGTGACTTATGGATAAGACGTTTGCTCCCAAGCTCAAATAACACTTCTCGTTCAGAGTCTTGTATGTCAGCTTTTTCTATCATTGCCATCCCGACTGCGATAGTGCCTGTTCCACATGCCTCTTCACAACCATCCTCTCGGTAATAGGGTGTGTACATTGTTGGAAGGAATCGAAACAAAAGCCTTGCATCTCCCCCGCCCTCAGGGTGTGTGTCATACAAAGCACCGTACAGAAAAGATGCCCCTAGATTGTGTTCCTCAATAAAGGCCTCATATAATCCCTTGAGCACGTCCAGGGTCGATCTATCCTTTCTCCAGAAATCAACCTCTGGGTACTTGTTCTTGAGATCATCTAGGTCAAAGACAAGCCATTCCATCCTTGAAGGCTCAATACCAACGTTTACTGCATTTACACCTCTTACTTTGATACTGCAAACACCGTGTCTATAACGTTTTTCCACATATGCTTGCATGTCGGTTGTTATCTTTGTTGCAACACCATTTTTGGCATCGATTTCAATTGGGAAAAGCCCCGCTTCGGTCTCAAGCGTGAATCTCGTTCTTGGTTCACTTATCCTCATACCATAGCGGCTACCAATATCGGTCTCGATCAGAGCTTTCCCCAGTGCCTGTGTTAATCCACCACACATGTCTATGTAGCTATTGGTGGTTATGTCTAGTATCTTAACCTTTAGGTCTCCGTCCCCGTCAGGTTTGTAGAGAATGCCAACCTCAGTCCCTCTGAGGCTCGGCCTCCGGAGCAATGATAGGCCAATCTTGAGCTCTTCTCCCTCTGGCAGTTGCACACCATGAAGGAACACCACTTCATCCCACCCTGCATGTACCTTTACAAAATCGATTTTCTTGTCTCTTGCTCTACCTTGGCGTTGGTCCACGCATCTTCACCTGCCCTTTCGAGGTGCTTCTGTTCACAATCTCTCTGATGGTTTGCCTAATTGATGGCTCAAGTGGTTCAGGTTGGTGATGCTCTAGAATCCACTGCACTCTTGCATTTAGTCTCTCACCTAGCGGCTTCCCTCCTGACTTAAGCCAACCATCGTAGTTATGCCGATCTAGATACTCGGGATACCAAACCTCTTCTTTGAAAAGCTTCAGGGTATGTTTGTCGCTCAGGAAGTTACCCCCCGGGCCAACCCTATTTATCACATCTACGGCCAATGTTTCTTCTGTAACCTCAACGCCTCTTAGGAACCGCTTAATCTCCCCAATAACCTCGTTTGCCAACACGATCGCCTCATAAGAAGCCGTGAGGCCTGACTCCAGATAACCAACATCATGAATCAAGTTGGTTCCAGCAAGCCCAACCAGCATCAAGGTAATTGCAACTTCCAAAGCGGCCTGTTGATCAAAGAGCTTAGCGTCACTGACCCCTCCCTCACCAAACACCGGCAATCCGTAAAAGGTAGCCATCTCTCTGATGGCTACCTCATCCAGCCAGTTCTCTGGTGCTGCATAGGAAAACGTACTTGTCCGCATGTCCATAGGAGAACTTCCCCCTCCACAAATTACAGGCGCTCCCTTATACTTGAGTTGGCTAACAACCAGGCCGCTGAGGAATTCGGCCATGGATAGAACTACCGCACCAGCTATTGTTACAGGCGCTGAAGCCCCCATCGAAGGGCCACTGACGTAAACCAGAGGGATGCCCTTCTCGGCGCAGAAAAGGAGTTGTTGAGTAGCTTCGATAGTATGTCTAAGCGGAGTAGTAGGCTCTGCATAGTGAATTACAAAGGGAGCTCTCCGGAAACTTCCAGCATCGCCTGCAACCGCGATGCACATCTCATAAATATCACCCAAGCCATCTACATCTAAAGCAGTAAAGATGATCGGTTTCTTGGTATTCGAAACCATCTGTTCAAAATGATGGCGATCTGCTGTTGCACTATCAACATCCGAGGCTATCCCCATTGACATGACGAAGTCGATGTTGGGCAGATAGTCACAGAGCAGTGCAGCGTTACCTATATCCTGCTTCTTGCTCTGTCGTCTCTTGCCGGAGAAAGGATCTATAGTGTTTGGCAGATCTGAGCCCGTTCCAAAATACACGTTGTGCCCTTCAAGAAACAAGGCAGGTTCTCCATTACGGTTGTAAACAACGATTCTTTTGGGGGCGCTTCGCAGGGCTTCCTCTACTAGGGAAGAGGGTATTCTCACCAAGGTTTGATCGGTGATGTCGGCCCCAGCTTCCGCAAGTAGTCTCAGGGCTTCTGGCTCAAGAAACCTTACCCCTGTCCTCTCCAGTACATCCAAAGCAGCCATATGTATTCTGTAGCACTGATCCTTGGACAGTAGACTGAGCTCCGGGCGTCTCTGCACACTGAAACTGCTATTAACGCTCATTGTAACCTCATTCTCCTTTATTGATTAGCGCTTGATCTGGCAGTATCCCTTTCCGGGGCTCAGTGTCTGGCTAAGTTACAACCACCAGACGATCCTCCTTCATCATAGCCCAGATCTTCTCCTTCAGCAACGCAATGTTCTCCCGAAACGTCTCCATTGGAGTCCGGCCCTGACAACGCTTCTCCTGGTTCCCTCTCATTGTTGTACCGCTCCATCCAGTGGTCAAGGCCCTTCCGTAGCTCTTCGATACTTCGATAGATTTCGTAATCATCCCTGTCTGCTCTCCCTCCCACAGTATTCCGTCGCCCGATCGGTGAGAATGCACAGCATCCTAAACCCCCTCTCTTCAAAGGACGGGAGCACACGATCGTTCAACAGATCGGCAGTGTTGATAGGCTGTTTGGTGGTGTACAGTTCAACCCGTACTTCGTCCCCCGTTTGAGATCAAGAGCCGTTATCCACTCGAAACTATCAAGGAACCAAACAAAGTCACTCGCCTCCTCTCAGTTCACCACAGGAGAGATGTCAAACTCTACGCCAGCCTTTTTTCCTGCTTGCTTCAGAGCGTTGACTAGCTCTTCCATCAAAGGTATGCCTTCTTTAGTGTATCGCTCAGCTTGCTCAAACTCCTTCTCGCCATGTATGTAAATACGCTTATCTCCCGGAAGTCTAGGGGCATTTCTAATCTGCTGGATGAATCTATCCATAGCCCTTGCGAAATCCTGCAACGGGTGAAAAGCCTCAATCTTCAAAGCAGCGAAAAAGTGGCCAATATTGGCTGGGCCGCGTACACTAATATGGCCAACATTAGGCCCGAATGCAGCCCCGGAAAGGACGCCGGACAAGATATCAACTAAGAGGGCAAGACCGTATCCCTTATAACCCCTCATTTCGTCAGTGCCCCCGAGGGGTAAAACAGCTCCACCGTTGAGCACCGCCGCCGGATCCGTAGTGAGCTCTCCAGAGCTATCCATCCCCCATCCCAATGGAATCTCCTCATGTGCTTTTTCATAAACGGTAATCCGTCCTGCGGGAACAATGCTGGTAGCCATGTCCAACACATAAGGGCGTTCTTGATCAGTTGGTACAGCTACAGCAATGGGATTTGTCCCAAGGATCGCTGTCCGACCGTACGTTGGAGGAACAAAGGGTTGCGAATTAGTGAGACTGATTCCGATCATATTGTGGCTCAGGGCCATCATAGCATAGTAACCCGCGATTCCGAAGTGGTTACTGTTTCGCACCGTCACCATAGCGATGCCTGAATGTTCCGCCTTCTCGATGCAACTTTCCATAGCCCGATGCGCTACGACTTGCCCGAGGCCGTTCCCACCGTTAAGGACCAAAGTCGTAGCGGTTTCTTTTATCGTGGTCACTGGCGAGGTAGGATCAATTAGCTCCTGGCGTAACCGATTACCATAATAGGTGTGGAGGCGAATAATTCCATGAGAATTCACACCTCGAAGGTCCGCGGTCACCAACACATCGGCTACAATCTCCGCATCATCAAGGGGAACACCAAATTTCTGCAAAAAACGAGTAATGTACCCTCTTAGATCTTCTGCCCGATATAGATAAACTCTCATACTCTATGTCTCCTTCCTTCTTGTGTGTGATATTTTCTTCTTGAGGGAAAACTCCTAGAATATCTAACATTACTAGCTACCAGCGGTTGACCCAATTTCTTGGTTCCCGCCCATGGAACACACGCAGGATCTCCTTGACGCACTTTGTTCGCAGTTCCAGCACTGCTTCATCAGAATACCATGCTGAGTGCGGTGTCAGAATAACATTTTCAAACGTTAAACCCTCATCGTCTTCGGGGATGGGCTCCTGATACCATACATCAAACGCTGCTGAAGCAATCGTCCCATCTTGCAGCGCTGCCATCAGTGGTTCGCGCTGGAAACCTGAGGCACGAGCAGTATTCACCAAAATGAGCCCTCTCTTGGCTTGAGCCATGATACCAGCATCAATCATGCCTTTGCTCTCCTGCGTAAGACAATAGTGGCATGAAATCATATCAGATCGTTTGAAAACTTCCTCCAGTGAGACTAACTTGACTCCATATGGGGCTGCCTGTACCTGTGATACGTATGGATCGTAAGCAATCATTTCCATACCGAACCCGCGCATTTTCCTCACCAAGGCTCGGGCAATACGACCGAACCCAATCATTCCTAATACCGGGTTATTGCCCCTCCTCATTGGAGGACACAGGTGCAAGTTCCATTTGCCCTGGTGCACGGCAATATCCTGCAGTTTGATCTTGCGCCAGCAGTTTAACAGCATAGCCGCCGCATGCGTGGCTACCTCATCCGTACAGTAATCAGGGCAATTGGCTACATAGATGTGCCGCTCCTTCGCAGCCCGTAAGTCAATGTGGTCATAGCCAACCGACTGGCAGACAATCAACCTCAGCTTGGGCAACGCCTCCATAATTTGGCGCGTAATAGGTGAGTCATATAGCTCAATAGCATCAGCATCTTTGGCCATAGTGATTATTTCATCCTCATTTGGCAGCACACCAATCTCCGTCCGATTGCCCACGATCTCAATGCCTTCCGGATCAAGGGACTGATGTTCAACAGTGAGTTCTTCTTCCCACGGATGATCTATAACAACTACCTTCATGAAGGATCTCCTCATGATATCCTACCTTTCATTATTTAAGACGCATTATTCAAGACGCACTTTGGGGTTTACATAACTATATAATATATCCACAATTATGTTGATGAAAGTGTAGATAATGGCGACGATGGTCGTGAAGGCTAGGATCGGCTGATAGTCGAGGTGCAAGATAGCATTAACTGCGTATAAGCCAATACCAGGCCAGGAGAAAATGGTTTCTGTCAGAATGGCCCCTGCCATTAGGCGACCAAAAAGCACCCCAGCGAGAGTAATTACAGGGGCTATGGCATTCTTTAGAGCGTGTTTGTAGATGACAGCAGATTCCCGCAATCCCTTAGCTCTACTGGTTGTAATGTAATCTTGCCTTAGAACTTCCAACATGCTTGCTCTAGTCATCCTGGTAACCTGTCCTATAATACAAAACCCTAGGGTGAATGCAGGGAGCAATATGTGCCACAGGCTACTCCCTAAAGCAGACCAATCCCCTGCCAATAAGCTGTCCAAGATGTAAAGGCCTGTATAAGAAGGGGGAGGCGTTACATAGAGAGACAATCGTCCTCCTGCTGGGAACCACCCCAGCTGTAGATAGAAAAAGAGCAGCATGAGCAAACCGAGCCAAAATACAGGCATGGATACTCCACTCAACGAGAAAATTCTAACAAGATGATCTGTTAATGAGTTTCTCCTTGTTGATGATATAGTCCCTAATGGAATACCTATAATGAAACTAAAGCTTAGGGCGAGTAGCGTTAGCTCAAGGGTGGCGGGGAAGTGGTCCTTAAAGTCTTCTACTATAGGGCGATTTGTTCGCATGGACGTCCCGAAGTCGCCTCTTGCTAAGCTTGTAACATATATACAATATTGGATCGGCAAAGGTTTATCTAAACCCAGCTTATGCTTTAGCTGCTCTGCTTTCGCGACAGTGTAGTGTGGACCCAATATTAGGGCTACAGGGTCACCAGGTGCTACACGAGAGATAAGAAATGTTATTATAGTAACACCGATTACAACCAAAAGGCTTGCAAACGTTCTCCTTATTATGTAACTCGCTATTCCTAGTCTCATGGACCGTTACCCACGTCCTAAAAGATTCCCCATCCCCTGGGTAAAGTTTGCCCAGGGGATGGGAATTCGTATCAGTCTCCCTTTGTCGTGTTGGTCTGCCAGAAATGAGAATGGGTAAAGGAATCATAGTAGAATCCTTCAATCCAGTCTCTCATGGCAAATGGGTGGCCAAGCGTGTAGAGAGGGATATAGGTGGCCTCGTCGACGATCATTTTGTCGATCATTTGATAGTGCCTTTGGCGCTCCTCTTGATCGGTAATATTTCTAGCTTTGCTTAAAGCATCCACTACTTTATCGTCAACCCAATGTGATCCATTCCAACCCCCTGACGGTCTAAGGCCATCAGCCAGCCAACCAAGGATATCCTCAGGATCAGGGAAAACTGCTGTCCAGACCATCAGGGACAGGCCATAACCCCCTCTCTCCTGCATTTCAAGCTGGGTCGAGAAAGCAACCTTCTTCAGCTCAACCTTGATCCCGATCTCTGCCAAATAGCTCTTAATAAGCGTTGCCATATCCTCAAAGGTAGCCCTTCGCTCAAGAGAGAATGTGACTTGTGTGGTAAATCCATCCGGATAGCCAGCCTCTTTCAAGAGCTCTCTTGCTTTATCGAGATCCTGCCTGTACCTAAAAAGATCAAGATTATAGCTCAACATCCCTTTTGGAGACAGGCCACGGAGCTCTTTCGCAAAGCCCATTTCGGCATATTCGATGGAGTCCTCGTAGTTAATCGCGTAGGCTATTGCTTGTCTGACCTTAGGGTTGTCAAAAGGCGATTGGGTAACATCCATCGTAAGATAGGTGATCTTAGGGATTGGGAAGTTGACCACGTTAATTCCAGGCTTTCCACGCAAATCGATGAACTGGTCCATCGTGAGTTTCTCTACGATATCAACATCGCCTCTCTCCAGCATCATCGTCGCTGTGCTAGGGTCCGTGACGAGCTTAAAGATTACCTTATCAACTTTGGGTTTGCTTTCTTCTAGCCAGTATTCATCAAACTCCTTGAATAGGATCCTGTCGCCATGGATCCATTCAACAAGCTCGAAGGGGCCAGTTCCACACTCATGGTCATGTAACCATTTCAAAGCCCAAGGATCATCGGCAGCAGCATGTGCCTTAACGTATGCTGGATTTACGATCTTATAGGCATCAGTGATCAAATCGACGAGGAACAGGGTCCAAGGTTCCTTGAAGGTGAATTTAACTGTGTACTCGCCTATTACCTTAATGGTGTCTTCGGTCGCATAGTTTGAGTAGTAGCCGTAAGCCGTTCGCCCAACCATTAGCATCCTGTCAAAGCTGTATTTCACAGCATCAGCAGTGAAGGGTGTACCGTCGTGGAATTTTACACCCTCTTGGAGGTAAAGTGTATACTCCTTGAAATCCGGTGATATTGCCCACCCTTTAGCCAAGTTAGGAATTACCTTCCCTTCTCTGTCTACTGTGGTCAGGGTATCATAAACCATGGCCATGAGATGACCTGATTCGCTGTCGCCAGAAGTTGCAGGATCAAATCCAGCGACGCCCATTAAAGGTCGGACAAACGTTATGGATTTCTCCTCTTCTCCTTCTGCTCCAACCAGCGGCACTCCTAACAACCCTACAATGAGGAGGATCAATATCCCCCTATTCAGCCAACTACCTAGTCTTTTCATTACTTCCTCCTTTGGTCTTCGATTAAACAACTTCCCTCCAGATTTTCTGATTTCTACATAGAAATCACCTCCTATCTTAATCTAGGATCAAAGATATCCCTTATACCATCCCCCATTAGGTTGAATCCCATAACTGTAAGGAAGATGGCAAGTCCGGAGAAGGTAGGATACCACCACGCAAGCCTTAGGTATTGCCGTCCCAGGCTTACCATTGCTCCCCATTCGGGAGTAGGGGGTTGAGCTCCCAACCCTATGAAGCTTAGGCTCGAAGCCCACATAATAACATTACCAATATCAAGTGATGCTTGAATAATTAAAGGGTATATAGCATTTAGTATAATATGGCGCACTAGAATGCTAATCTTTCTTGCTCCAAGAGCACGCGCCGCTTCAACATAATCATTTTCACTAATAAGCAATACCTGACCATACATTAATCTTGCATACACTGGCATCGTGGGAACTACGAGTGCAATCGCAGTATTCTGTAGCCCTCCTCCTAGGGCAGCAGATATAGCCATTGCAAACAAGAGATATGGAATAGAGAGAAAAATATCTACCACCCTCATAATAGCAGCCCCTATTCCTCCACGGAAATACCCAGCAATCGCCCCCAACGCCATTCCTGTAGAGAGCGCAATGGAAATCACGACAAGACTAATCGAAAGGTCAATACGCGCACCATATATGATTCGGCTAAGGATATCCCTACCTAAGTTATCTGTCCCGAGAAGGTGTTTCCTATTAAGGGGTTGGAGTCTATTCGGTAAATTCACCTCAAGAGGATCATAAGGTGCAATTTGCTCAGCAAAAAGAGCCGCGCATACTATCAATAAGACTACTCCCATACCAACTAGAGCTAACGGTTCTTTACCAACCCTCTTAATAACCTTCATGATCTCAGTCCTACTGCTAAGGATAGATCCTAGTAAGGGAAATCAATACCAAACTCAAACAATTCTTCCTTTACTTTCTCATAAAGCGCTACATAATCTTCTGTAGGTATTCCTTTGCGAGCATCGTAGCATTCTTTGAATTCCTTTCCTAAGGGGGCATCCGCTATTTTGTCCTCGTACTTCCCTAGAAGCTTATTAACCACTTCGTTTGCCTTTTCCCTCGTCATCCCACTTCTGGCCACAGCGTGCCCTACTTCAGCCGCCAGTCTGGCCTCCAGGGGTGTGGCTCTGTTCTTGTTCTTGTTCCTTGCTGGAGCTACCTCCCACAGATTTGCCCCTGACACGGTACTGGCTATGCTATGTGCAGCCGCTTCAAAGAATAACATCTCGGTGCCCGGACCAGCGTTAGCGAAGCCGTTGGATACATTCACCAGCTTGCTATGCCTTGCTACCGCTTGGGAATAGACGCTCACTACCCAAAGCAGTTCGCGGGTAGTGTTCGAGAAGTACTTCAGGTGATAAGGAAAGTTCATTTGGTAATGGCTTTGATACACCATCAATCCATTCAAGTGATAGGCCGTTTCAAGTACTGCGGTCCCCTCTGCTCCGCCAGCATACCCACCGTAGAGTGCGCCCGTGAGGTTTGCTACATAACAACCATACTGCTGGCAATGTACTACCTTATTCATCATAGAGTTGTTGGTCATCAACTCCGTGATAGAACCAATCAAGCGGCTGTCGGTAGTTCGAACACCCCATTCAGGATCGCTTACAGAAATCTGAGAGGCATCGGACTGCGACGTTCCTACTGCTACAAGAAAAACCCCCGGTCTTCCGACCAGTCTGGCTGCTTCCCGCAGGCTCATCGCGTGTTCCAGGCTCCCAGCCAACTCAATCGGGGTACCTGACTGAATCCTCATTCCCATAGACTCTTCAAGTATAGGAGCACAGAAACCATCCAATAGAGGTTCTTTGAGGTAAGCGATGCACGCCGTAAGGAAATCCTCTTCATCGAAGATAATATCAGGGCTAAAGATCACAAACGGTGGCGTCCTATCTTCTACTCCCCTGTGTTGAAGGATCTTAGAATCCTTCCCTATCCCTACATTGTACTCACCGGCAGTGCAGCTCAAAGCTTCCAGTATCTCTTTGTCACTGAAAGTAATTCTTCTATGTGTGTCTTGATTGTATATCCCTACATCTCTGAAGAGCTCTACGGCAGCCTCCCAAACCCTATCAGCTAGAGAATCCTGTGTCGGGATGGGAGAATGTGGGTCATATTTGATACCGTATTTTTCTATGACCTCCTTTAGCTTGGGAACGAGAATCTTCGTCAAGAATTCTTGCTGCTCACAAAAAGGTCCCGTACTAGCCCTCTCCACAACGTCCCACATTCTATACGGCGGGGTTGCCATTATTTGGTCCTCCTTTCCTCTACTAGTCTCGCAACTAGCTTCACCGCCCCAGCAGCAGTATCACTGTAACCATCAGCCCCTATTTCTTCCGCCCATTCAGGCGTAACAGGAGCACCTCCCACAATTGCGAAATACTTATCGCGAACACCTTTTTCCTTCATTATCTCTATTACCTCTCTCTGCCCTGCCATTGTAGTAGTCATCAGGGATGACATAGCAATACCGTCTGCGCCTACCTCGTCAGCCCTCTTTATGAACTCTAGGGCATCAACGTCAGTCCCGACGTTATAAACAGTGAAGCCAAATATCTCTAGCATAACAGAAACAATATCTTTGCCGATTTCATGCTGATCGCCTGCTACTGTGCCTATCACTATTCTACCTTTCGATGTGTCAACACCTGTTGACTCTTTTAATTTGGGCAAAAAGATTTTCATGATGGCTTTCATAGCGTCGGCTGAAGCCATCATCTCAGGCAAGAAGATCTCCAACTGCTCAAATCTCTCACCGACCTCCTTCATTCCTTCTGTTAATTCCTTCAGCGCTAGATCAATGTCCCCGTTCGTGTGTACGAACTCCTCTGCCCTCTTTATAGCCGCATTCGTCTCACCATCTACAACCGTTTGCACTAAGGTCCTTATCTGCTCGTCGTTCAAATGAATCCCTCCTAGTCGTTATTCTGGTAGTTCTCTTTCGAAATGCTCCTGTATCTTCTACTCGTTCAAAGGATCGCGTTCCCCACTCTTGATCCAAAGAAAGATCCTGTAATGAAGCTCAAATGAGCCTTTGAGCTATTCTGGCTGATTCGCTACGTGCTTATTCTCTTCCACCTCCTACCTGTTAGGGCTTCTCATCCGCCATCGCGAAGAAAACCAATCTCCTTCTCTATCACACACAGAACCTCAAGCATCTGGGTATTCCTTCTCTAGGCTTAGTACTTGCATTCTACTTTCCTTAATATCGCTCAGCAACTCGTGACTATTCTGACAGCCTAGCGCTTTGGTCGGGCAGCTTGAAACACAGGCCGGTTCCAATCCCTTCTTTAGCCTCCTGGCCACTTCCCTAGCACTTCCAAGGTCGAGAGGGAGAAGGACATCACCCGTAAACAGCATTCTTTCCCTGACTTCGAATCTAAGATTTCTCCGTATAAGAAGTGGGCGGTTCTTATACTTACAATTAAAAATTCCCGTCCTGTTGTACCGCCCTATTCCTGGAACGTCGAACGTCGCGAAATCCCTCCGTACCAATGTAGGCCGTTCTGACTGCCTTTTTCTCTATCAGTGTATTAATGGCTATGGTGGAGCCGTGGATGAAGAAGCTTTGGACTCTTGTTAGATCTACATTCAGCTTGTCAACCGCGTTGAGGACACCAGTCACGTTGTTGGACGGAATAGTTGGAGTTTTGGCCATCCTAAACTCCCCGGACTCTTCGGCTAATTCAACGATGTCGGTGAACGTTCCGCCAGTATCAACTGCAATCCTTAAGCTACCCCGCATTCTTTTCATTCTCCAATCCTTATGTTATTGGTTGATAATCACCTAAGATATCTTAACACCTAGTGTCTCTTTAAATACACGCGCAAAATTCTCCCCCATTACGAGATCAATGTCACTCGCACTATACCCTCGCCCAGCCAGCCTTTCGGCTATCCTGGAAATGTCCTCGTCACCTGGAAGGCCATCCACCGGCTTAACACCGTCCGGGTCGGCTCCCGCTCTCTCGCCGGGCGACAAGTGCTGCAGGAGATAATCAGCGAAATCAAGGCCCAATCCCACATGCTCTATACCGCCCACCTTCACCAAATGATCGATGTGGTTCAACAGATGCTCTAGGTCTTCATGGTCGACAGCAAAGCTACAAGCGTTCACACCAATTACACCTTCGGACCCCGCTATAGCTCTAATCTGGTCATCGGCGAGATTCCTTGGATGTCAAGAAGCACTCTACAGTTCGAGTGTGAGGCAATGATCGGAGCCTTCGTGAACTTCAGCACGTCCCAGCAGCTAGGGTCGTTCAAGTGGGAGACATCGATAAGGATTCCCATCGCCTGTGCCTGCTCCAGGAAGTTCAGACCGTCATAGGTCAGTCCGCCCACTTGCCCGGTCCTTCTGGGAGAAAGAAAGGCCCCGTCTGCGTGGTAGGTCCTCAAACTGTGAGTCAGGCCGAGCACCCTGACGCCGAGAGTGTAGAAAATGTGAAGCAACTGGATATCTGATCCCAGGGGCTCCGCGCCCTCCATCCCGATAATAAAAGCTACCTGGCCCTCCTCTTTTGTTTTCTTGATATCATCGTATGTGGTACACAAAACTGAACTGGGAGATTCGTCGATCTCCTCGTAGAGGGTAGCAATGAGGTCCAGCGATCTCCTTAGGGCTAGCTCGGGCAGGTACTTGGGCCAGCTGTAGAGGGCGACAACTCTTGCGTCTATCCCCCCTTGCCTCATTTTGAGCACTCAGTATTCCTCAAGGGTTCTCCTTTCGCCTAGAATGCGCCTAGGGTATATATCGTTCAATATATCTGAATGCGCATCAATGACTATACCCATGGCCTCATACCCCCATCAGGTGTGCCGAAACTCAATTCAGAACTCCACACGGTCATTTCGAACTCCCCCTCCTCTGCAGCTGTCAGCTAACTGACAACGACAAAAACAATATAACACACTCCATTGTAGGATGTCAAGCTACAGACTTGTCTCATGCTCATCTTGCATGAGACAAGTCTGTAGCTTGACCTGCCGCAGATTACCTGCTAAGATAGATCGGTAAGACAGCTGACAACCGGAGCATTGGCCCGTATATTATGGAAGTCTTTGCCAAACAAGCCCGGACGCAATACAGTAGCGTATCCTTACGATGTGAGTCCGTGAACGGCCAATGAGACGATGATCTGCAAGAGGATAACTAGATATTGGTAGGGCAAGATCAGCACTACTTGAGAAGGAGCAACTTACGATGGCGTTTCGGAAGATAAACGAGATGAGACGGCCGCAATACGTCGTTGACCAGATCCTTATGTCAATTCACGATGGATTGATCAAACCCGGGGAGAAACTCCCTTCGGAAAACCAACTCGCCGAACTGGCAGGCGTAGGAAGGACATCAGTCCGTGAAGGCCTTGCCGCCCTTCGCTTGATGAGAGTGGTGGACACCAAGGTCGGCGACGGCACCTATGTGCGGAAGATCCCAGATCTTGATGCAATAAAGACGGAAATCAGCGATACGATAAAAAAGAGCGAGGAAGTCTTTCAATTACAAGAAGCTCGGGCTGCCTTCGAGTGTGGAACTATCAGGTTTGCTGCTGAAAGGATTGACAAGAAGGATAGTAGGGCTTTCGAAGAGGCATTGAACAAAATGCGCCAAGCTGCTAAGGCTTCCCATTACGAAGATTTTGTCAGGTGCCACAAAGTGTTCCACCTCCTCATCGCAAAGGCTACAAAGAACACTGTCATTGAGAAGACTGTCTTAAGTTTCTTGAAGATTATGGAAAAAGAAGGTTGGCGAGATTTGGAAAGGCAGTATTACCTTCCAGGTAGATACGAATACTTGAAGGAGTCAGTGAAAATACATAGCGCAATCTTTCATGCCTTACAGCAAAGAGATACGGCGCTAGCCACAGAACTCATGCGAGAGCATTTCGTCCGCTACGGGTAAAAACGTGGGGGGTAAACAGTGCCAGTACGCCAAGAGAATGGATGAACGTGTATTAAAGAACCTCCTTCGACCACTGAGTCAAAAGAGGCCTATGTCTTTTGCAGTAGGACAGCAAAGGGTAATTTAATGCAAAAAATGTTATTCGATTTCAAAATTAGTGAGTTGTGCTCGTTAGGAGGATTCAGGCGATGGACCAATCAACCTTCCGCATCTTAGGGAAGTCCTCTCCGCGTAAAGATGCCGTCGCCAGGGTCACCGGGCAAGAACGTTACACAGTTGACATCAGCCTGCCCCACATGCTTCATGGACGCGTCCTTTCCAGCCTCTATGCTCATGCTCGTGTCAAACGCATCGATGCAACGGCGGCCGAGGCGATGGGCGCAGTTGTCATTACATTCAATGACATCCCTGCTGTACGCTACAACGAGCGTATCATCACCATTCCTTCGGTTCTGCACAAGGATCACTACGTACTTGCCGATAAGGTACGGCGGATGGGAGAGGCGGTTGCTGCCGTCGCTGCAGAGACAGAAGAGCTTGCCGAAAAAGCGGTGCGTGCAATCAAGGTTGAGTACGACGTCTTACCTGTGCTCACTGACCCGATCGAAGCAATGAAGCCAGCTGCTTACCCAATCTACGACACAGTTCTGTGGGGCGAAAACGAGATCGAAATTGAGCATAACATCGCCTGTGATCGTAGCATTGAACAAGGAGATGTTGACCAGGCATTTGCGGAGGCAGACATTGTTGTTGAGGGAACGTTCAATCTGAGCAAGGTCTATCACGCACAGATGGAGACGAAATCAGCCATCTGTCGCCCCGAGCCAAATGGTGGGCTTACTGTATGGCCAACAACTCAGTCGATTCACAATGTGCGAATCCTACTTGGGCAAATCTTTGACATACCACTCTCTAAGGTAAACGTCAAGCGTGTGCCAATCGGCGGAACCTTCGGATCAAGCATCCAGATGAACCCGCCGATCCCGATCTGTGCTGCGCTGGCCCTAAAGGCACATCGGCCGGTCAAGCTAACGTTAACGCGAGAAGAAGATGCGCATGACCATACCCGTTACGGCGAGCAAATCCACCTACAATTGGCAGCAAAGAAGGATGGCACACTAACCGGCGCAAAGATGGAGGCGATCGTCGATATTGGAGCGCATAACATCCAAGCATACTCGTTTCTTGGGGTCACTGTCGGTTGGCTCGTCTCCCTGTACAAAATCCCCAACGTCCGCTACCATGGAACCGCTGTTTATACCAACAAGGCCCCTTCTTGCGCAATGCAGGGATTCGGCAATCCGCAGGTGACATTCGCCACCGAATCGCTGATCGAGGAACTCGCTGAAAAGCTCGACATCGATTCGCTTGAGCTACGATTGAACAACTACGTAGGATTGGGAGACACCTTCTGGGGACAGGGCCCACTCGTTCGCTCGATCGTTGAGAGCGATGGAGTGCCCGAACTCCTTCATAGAGGAGCAGAAGCCATTGGATGGAGTGACCGCCCAAAATCTGGCTCAGGGACAGGCCGCTTCCGGTCCGGTATCGGATTAGGGCGAGGATTCCATACCTCTAGCGCCGGCGCGCCACAGCCAGGAGACGTCATTGACTTCTCCGGGGCGATGGTCAAGCTAAATGTCGACGGTTCGGTAGATGTTATCACAGCTCTGATGGACCACGGCGGGGGAACGTTGGAGGCTCTGAACAGAATTGTCAGCGAGGCGCTTTGCGTGCCGCTAGACAAGGTGAACATGGCCCCGGCCGAGACTTGTTCCACTGTTTACGATTGTGTCACTCACGCCACCCGCGGGGTATACGCCGGAGGTGGAGCGGTTCTCAAGGCTGCAAGAACGCTACGCGAGGAGATCCTCACAACGGCGGCACACTACCTCAATGTGCAAGCACACGCACTCACCCTAAAGCTCAATAAAGACCTTGAGCAGGGTGTTGTCTATACTCCTTCGATACCGGATCGAACGATGACACTGTCAGAACTTGCAACTCGCTGCTGGAGTGAAAGCTGGAAGACGATCGCCGCGGTGGAGAGTTACAGGCCGGTCAACTGTCCTCCTGCTTATGTGACCGTCTTTGTGGAAGTCAAGGTCGACACATGGACCGGCCTAGTACACACAGTAAAGGCAGTTATGGGAAGTGACTGCGGCACAGTGATCTGTCCAGCGATGGCGATTGGTCAATTAGAGGGTGGTCTCTCCAAGGGTGCAGGCTACGCCCTGTACGAGAGCAATGCTTGGAACGCGGATGGACAACTTGTCTCAGGCGGCTACTGGATCGATAGCAAGACGTCAGGAATTAGTGAGACCCCACATATCGATGGTTTCGCTGCTAGCTTTGCGCATACCTACGAGCCGAGCGGCCCATTTGGGGCCAAAGGGATTGGTGAGGCAGCGATGAATCCAGTTGCCGCGGCTTATGCTAATGCAATCCACAATGCTATTGGTATCAGGTTTTATGAGCTGCCAATTACGCCAGAGAAGATTCTTATCGCCCTGAAAAAGAAGGAACCTAGACATGAGCGAAAGTAGATACAATATGACCAATACACACCTCCTTATGCACAGGTTCGACTACATACAGCCAGCAACACTCAAAGAAACGATTGGGCTCCTGCAAGAGTTTGGCAAAGATGCTGAGATGCTCGCCGGAGGCACCAATCTCCTCGTATGGATGAAGATGGAGCAAAGGGCACCGCGATGTGTCATTAATATTGCCAATCTGCCTGAACTTAAAGGAATAAATGGCAAGGATGGGGTATTTCAGATCGGTGCTCTCAGCACTATTCGTCAGCTCAAAACTGCACCACAGATACAACAGGCTTACACTGCTCTTGCTGAAGCTTGTGCTTCCTTTGGCTCCACGCAGATCCAGATAATGGGAACAATCGGTGGGAACCTCTGCAATGGGTCCCCGGCCTCGGATACGGTTCCAGTACTGATGGCGTTCGACTCGAAAGTGGTGCTGGTTGGCCCCCACGGAGAACGGACCTTACCAATTGCTAAACTCCTGCTTGGTCCAGGAGAAGTTGGGCTAAGGGAAGGAGAGATCCTCACCGCTGTGCGGCTCCCTATCGCGAAACCAAATACGGGAAGCGCGTTCCTGAAATTGTCACGGGTGCGTGCTGATCTTGCCAAGATCAGCGTTGCCGCGGTCATTGTTCGTGACGAACAACGCGTTGTCGATTGCCGACTAGTGTACGGATCAGTAGGACCAACCGTTCTACGTGCTCCAGAGGCAGAAAACGTACTGATCGGGGAAACGTTCAATGCCAAGCTTGCCCTTCAGGCAGGACAAGTCGCATCCAAGGTGATCCTGCCAATTGACGATTCCCGTTCGAGCGCATGGTACCGTCGCCAAGTCGCCGTACCTTTAACCAAGGACGCGTTATGCAAAGCATGGGAGCGGGCGGCCGAACTGCGAAAACCGAAGACTCTTGAGGTATCCTCACTATTTCACAAGGTACCTGCATCATTCCGAGTAAATCCCAATAGGAAGCACTCAATTAGGGTTCTCGTCAATGGAGTAGATCACCAACTCGATGTGGCTCCAAACGAGTTGCTGCTCAGTGTGTTACGGGAACGATTAGAGCTGACCGGGCCCAAGTACGGTTGCGGCACCGGTGAGTGCGGAGCGTGCACGGTGTGGCTCAACGGAGAACCGGTCCTTGCCTGTTTAGTGCTCGCTGTTACCGCCGATGGGAGTGAGATCGTAACCGTAGAGGGCCTTGCCAGGCCAAACGGCGAACTTGATCCCTTGCAACAGGCGTTCATCGATCACAATGCGTTCCAGTGCGGATACTGTACGCCGGGAATGCTGATGATGAGCAAGAAACTCCTCGCAGAGACCCCATCTCCTACAGAAGATGAGATCCGAGACTTCTTAAAGGGGAATCGTTGTCGTTGTACGGGGTATGCAAGTATCGTCCGTGCCGTAAGATCCTGCGCCAGGGACACTGGAAAAGGAGAGTCAGATGCTGCCACAGTTTAAGTTCTTGATGCCAAAAACTCTGCCGGAGGCCCTTGAGATGATGGATGAGATCTCCAGAGTGATACCTCTTGCCGGTGGGACAAGCCTTCTTGTCGACCTGCGTGGAAGGCTCTCTCATCCTCACACCCTGATAAACATTGGTGGATTGGATGAACTACGTGGCATTCGTATAGAAGAAGGTTATGTAGTTGTTGGCAGCGCAGTAACAATTGCCGACCTAAAGCGTAATGTGCTCATCGCTAAGCACGGCCAGGTACTACAGCAGGCTACGACAGTCTTTGCCAACCCACTGGTTCGCAACCGTGCAACAATCGGAGGTAACCTTGCCTATGGTTCACCAGCCGCGGATACCGCGCCACCCCTCCTTGTCCTTGATGCCGAGGTAGAGCTAATGAGTAAGGATACAAGACGTACCATTCCGCTGAAGGAGTTCATCACAGGCGTCCGCAAGACGGTTTGTCACCCGAGGGAATTGGTAACTGCTATTCGCTGGCCCATTCCGCCCGAAGGGAGTGTTGGCGCATTTCGCAAGCTTGGCCTGCGTAAAGCAGATGCGATCTCCGTGCTCAGTGTTGCTGTAATGCTACACTGTAAGGATACGGGGGATCGCGACCAAGTACGTATCGCACTTGGAGCGGTTGCACCCATACCGATCCGCGCCGCCGCCGCCGAGGAGCTTCTAGATAGAGAACCCTTAACACCAGAGGTAATCGCCCGTGCTGCGCAGTTGGCTTCGGAGGCAACGCAAGCTATTGGTGATATCCGTGGATCAGCAGCCTATCGGAGGCGGGTGATAACAGCGCTAGTGCAACGTCTGCTAACAAACCTAGCCAAAGGCGCAAAGGAGAAGAAACGCAATGAAAGCAAAGGCAATCACTCTTAATGTCAATGGCCGTCGGCATCAGGTAACACTGTTTCCTAATGTAACCTTGCTTGAAGCGCTGCGAGACCTGAACTATACCGATGTTAAGAATGGATGTGAAAAGGGAGATTGCGGGGCCTGTGCTGTAGAGATGAATGGGAAAGTCATCAATAGTTGCCTCGTCCTCGCCTGGCAAGCAGATGGTGCGCAGATCATCACAAATGCTGGATTAGGAACAATGGAGAACCCTCACCCACTACAGGAAGCCTTTGCAGATGCGGGCGCTGTCCAGTGTGGGTACTGCACCTCAGGGATGATCATGGCAGCAAAGGCACTGCTTGATGAAAACCCAAACCCTTCTGAGACTGAGATCCGCGAAGGAATCTCGGGAAACCTCTGCCGCTGCACCGGCTACACTCAGATCATCAACGCAGTCCAGATGGCAGCGAAGAAAATGACGCAACAGAGGTCTCAGCAATGACGGCAAAGGGCAGAGCACTACCCCAAGTAGATCTTCCTCCCCTTCGCCAAGTCGGGAGACCCCTGCGGCGGGTCGATGCACTCGGCAAGGCAGTAGGCGCAACCGTCTATGCTGGCGATTTCACAATGCCGAACATGCTTCACGCTAAGGTCTTTCGCAGTAGTGAACCCTCGGCGTGTATCAAGCAGCTGGATGTGACCAAGGCGCAGGCGCTTCCGGGCGTGGCCTGCGTGTTGACAGCAGATGAATTGCCGGACGGGAAACTAATCACCGATATGCCCGGACAGACTGGACAGGAACGGCGCAAGGGATCAGATGCACCAGTGCTAGCTGCAGGCAGGGTACGATTCGTTGGTGAACCTATCGCACTTGTCGCGGCGGAGACCCTTGCCATTGCAGAACAAGCCCTCGAACTTATCAAGATTGAATATGAGCCACTAGCAGGTGTCTTCGACCCACTTGAAGCGATGAAGCCTGGTGCCCCAGTAATCCACGAGCCAGACAACATCGTCTCCAGCTGGAAGATCCGTAAGGGGAATGCAGAGGCGGGATTGGCTGCGGCTGATCTCATCGTGGAGAATACCTTTCGTGTGCCGTTCATTGATCACGCCTATATTGAACCAGAAGCTGGTGTAGCCTGGGTGGATGATCAACAGGTGATCAATATCCGCGTCTGCACGCAGGTGGTAGAACACTTCCGCTCAATTGCTCAAGCCGTGGGGGTACCACACAATAAGGTACACGTTCGAGGCACCATGATCGGAGGCGGATTTGGTGGTAAAGAGGACATCACCGTCGAGATCTTCCTGGCGCTGCTAACAAAAGAAACAAACCGCCCTGTGCGGTTGGCATACACGCGAGAGGAATCTATCTTAGCACACAGCAAGCGCCACCCGTTTATCATTACTCACCGTACTGGGGTAAAGAAGAATGGTCGCATCACCGGTGCCGAGATCAAAATGATCTCGGATTCGGGAGCTTACCCCTATCTCAGTCCCTACGTCCTTCTCTACGCTACTGTCACCTCATGCGGTCCTTATCGAATCGAAAACCTTAAGGTCGACAGTGTCTCGGTTGCTACCAATAATCCTTTCACCAGTGCATTCCGGGGCTTCGGAGGCGCGCAGGCTGCCGTGGCCTACGAACAACAGATGGATGAGATGGCAAAAGCCTTAACCATGGACCCGCTTGAATTCCGCAAGATCAACTATTTGAAGACCGGTGACTCCAACGCTATAGGTCAGCAGATCAAGAGCGCGGTTTGGCTAGAGGAAGAAGCCATGCAAGCGCTGGCAGCGTTGGGAGAGAAAAAGAGCGTTTCTGAGGATGCAATCAAAGTAGGCCAGGGGTTTGCCACTACAATGCAAAGCTATGGCCGGATCATGTGGTTTCATGATACCTCACGTTCCTGGGTTGGTATCGAGCAAGATGGCACAGTTGTAGTACGGTGTGGTGCACCCGACCTGGGTGCAGGTCAGGCAAACAGTTTGTGCCAGATCGCTGCTGAGGTGCTTGGTGTGTCACTAACAGACGTGACCTTCTACAACTCAGATTCGGCTGTCACACCACTGGCGGGCACAACAACTGCTACCAGGCAGCTCTATATGTCCGGCAATGCCACGCTCAAGGCAGCCAAGATGGTGCGAAAAGTGTTGCTCGATCGCGCAGCGGAGCATTTCAAGAAAGAGCCCAACAGCCTGGATCTAGCCGATAACAAGGTGTTTATCAAGAGCGATCCGCAGCAATGGCTTTCACTGGCGGATCTGAGCAAGATGTGCGCCGCTGATGGGCTGAAGCTGCAACACCTGGCCTTGTTTAGGGCCCCATTCACCGATAAGCTCAACCCCGAGAACCTCCAAGGGAACGTCTTCCCAGACTTTACCTTTAGCGCACATGCCATTGAGGTAGCGGTAGATACCAAGACCGGTGAGATTACGGTGCTCAAGTCCGTCGGATGCCATGATGTCGGTCGGGCCATCAATCCGATCGCCGTTGAGGGACAGATTCAAGGCGGAAGCGCCCAGGGAATCGGCTACGCTCTCATGGAAGAGGTGCAGGTCAAGGATGGCGTAACCCGGACGCCTTCATTGTCCGAATATCTGATCCCCACAGCAAAGGATCTTCCTACTACTAAGGCAATCATCCTAGAGTCGGGGACAGGTGTAGGTCCGTTCGGTGCCAAGGGGATTGGTGAGCCTGCACTAACACCAGCTGCCCCAGCGGTCGCGAACGCTGTAGCAAACGCCATAGGTGTCCGCATCCACGACCTACCATTGACACCGGAGAGGGTCCTTGCTGCCCTTGATCACGCCAAGAAAGGATGAGCCAAATTGATGTAGTGAAGAGTATTAGGTAAGAGAACAACATCGCGAGCAGATGGAGGAATCGATTGCAAATCAAGGTATTAAGTGGTAATGAAGCCCTTGCCTACGGGGCGCTGCAGGCCGGCGTAAAGGTAGTCACCGGCTATCCAGGTACCCCCTCGACCGGCGCGTTGACGAGCTTGCTAGCCATGGATCTTCCCGGTAGATATGTGGAGTGGAGCGTAAATGAGAAGGTTGCGTTTGAAATTGCCGCTGGAGCAGCATGGGCCGGCCAGCGAGCCTTGTGTACAATGAAGATGTCGGGCTTGAATGTGGCCTACGACTCGCTAATCTCTATCGCTTACTCCGGATGTAATGGTGCACTAGTAATCTATGTTGCTGACGATCCAGGCGCTAGCGCGGGAATGGCTGAGCAGGACACGCGTGGATTTGCCTTGATGTCAGACTTGCCAATGCTTGAACCAAGCTCGGTAGGGGACACCTATCGGTTGACGCAGGTAGCTTTTGAGCTCTCCGAACGGGTAAAAACGCCAGTCTTCATTAGGTTAGTTACCTCAATTGCCAATGCCAAGATAGCCCTGGAGATCAATGATTCGCTACCACCCGCTGAACGCACACCAATCCTCGAGCGGAACATTGCCAAGTACACCAAAGCCGGCGCCGCAATCTGTATCACACAGCACCAGGATGTGATTGCCCGCCTCGAAAAGGCGAGCGAAGTCATACATGAAATGGGACTGAACGCTTTGCAATTGGCTGAAAAACCCGGCGGCCTCGGAATTGTTGCTGTTGGAGCAGCAGCAGCGTATCTAGAGGAGGCGTTCGACCTTGTTGTTGAGTATGGAGTCGACAAGACAGAGGTCTCAGTTTTGCGCACAGTGACAACAACTCCATTTCCAACAGCAGATGTGCAAAAGCTGTTTGCTCACTGCAATTTCATCCTTGCCTTGGAAGAGTTGGAACCGTACCTTGAACGCGGTCTTCACATCGAAGCACACAGGGCCGGATTCACCGGCCGGATCATCGGCAAGCTTGATGATGGGCCCTTAAGCCGCGTGGAGGACTACGATGTTGATCATGTGCTACAAGGGCTCAATACAGCACTTGGATTAGGCATCCCTACAGATCACTTCGAAGGGAATAGAGCAGCAGAGACACTTGCGTCTCGACGTCCAATTACCGTCTGCGCCGGATGTCCCCACCGCGGAACCTACATGGCCATTAATCAAGCAATCCGGAACCTCAATCTTGGCAAAGACGAGGTGATGGTCACTGGCGACATCGGGTGTACAATCCTCGGGATGAACCCGCCGTTTAACACAGTGTGGACGGAGGTCTCCATGGGAGCAAGTGTCAGTCTAGCACAAGGCTACGTTCACGGAGGGGTTAGGACACCGGTAATCGCTACTATTGGAGATTCAACGTTTTTCCACGCCGGGATTCCGGGATTGCTCAACGCGATTCAGCACCAGACTCCATTGACCCTTGTCATTATGGACAATGGGTGGACAAGTATGACGGGGATGCAGGTGAATCCAGGCACGGACAAGACATTTCAACGGCCGGGGGGACACCGAATCGATCTTGCGCAGGTGATTCCAGGACTTGGGATAGACCAGTTCTTTGTCATCGACCCGTACGATCTGAAAGGGGCAACCTCCGTCATCGAAGGATGTCTCACCCTTCCGGGGGTGAAGGTTGTCCTCTCCCGCCGCGAATGTGCCATCCAAGCAACGCGGCAAGGCAAACGCGCAGGAAATCTGCGCCTGACCCCCGAGAAGTGCGTACTGTGCAAACAGTGTGTCACCGCCACCGGATGTCCTGCCCTATCGATTGAGGCCGAATCCATCGCAATCGACCCCACCCTATGCAACGGCTGCGGACTGTGCGCCGCTGTCTGCCCAACAGGAGCCCTCGAGAAGGAGGATGAGACATGAGCTACGACATCTATCTTGTTGGCGTTGGCGGTCAAGGTATTCTGACGCTTGCTGAGCTGATTATGCGAGCAGCTGTCCACAATGGGCATCCAGTCAGTTTCTTCCCCACGAAGGGAATGGCACAGCGTGGAGGGTTCGTAAAGGCCGAGTTGCGATTAGGGCGTGCAGGAGCAGGACCACACATCCGAGAAAATGGGGCTCATCTTGTGCTTGCCATGGAGCGCTCTGAAGCGCTTAAGGGAGTACGGTACGCGCGGCCTGAAGGCGACTTCCTATTATATGGTCACGTGTGGGAGCCAACTGCCGTGATGCTTGGAGAAGCGGACTACCCATCGCTCGAATCGGTGCTGGAGGCTATCCGAGGCAGTAACGCTCGACTGGTCTATCTCGATCCAAAAGAGCTTCCCGAAATCGACGGGACATACGTAGCTGCAAACGTCTTCGTCCTTGGAGCGGCATTTGGAAACACAAGATTGGGTGAAGTGCTCAGTGCCCACGAGATGATGGAGGTTGTTCAAGCACGGTGGCCGCACAGAGCAAAGCACAATGCGGCTGCATTTGATGCTGGCCTGCGTATCAGAGGGACATCTTGAGTCTGGGAAAGCTCTTCTATCCTCGTGGAGTTGCTGTAATCGGTTCCACCTCCAAAGGAAAACTTGGCTATGAGTTGATCCGCAAGATTGTTAACGGGGGCTACGACGATGTTTACGCGGTTAACCCTAAGGGTCAAGGCGCGCACGGAGTCCCTGGGTACGACGCAGTCTCTCACATTGATCGGTCCATTGATCTTGCTGTAATCGCCTCGCCTGCTCCGACAGTGGCAGACGTTCTTCGGGATTGTGGAAAGGCTGATGTGAAGGTCGCTGTGATCATTACCGCAGGCTTTTCGGAGGTAGGTAACACCAAAGAAGAAGCACAGATTGCAGCTGTTGCAAAGCGGTATGGAATCCGCTTGTGCGGACCAAACTGTGCCGGAATCATCAACACAAGATATCGCCTGTACCCAACACTGGAAACCCATCCCCCACAGGGCGATGTAGCGTTTGTGACCCAAAGTGGGGCCCTTGGAGGTGCTGTCCTTTCGTGGGCCGAAGAGCAAGGGCTAGGGTTTTCGAAGTTCGTAAGCTATGGGAATGGTGTTGATCTCAACGAGATCGATTTCCTTGACTATCTTGTCGATGATTCCGATACAAAGGTTGTTGCCCTATATATTGAAAGCGTCTCTGACGGCCGCGCGTTCATAACGGCCGCGCAACGTCTTACTCGAGAAAAGCCACTTGTAGTAATCAAGGCGGGACGTAGTGTGTCCGGCCAGCGGGCAACCTTGTCTCATACAGGATCAATAGCTGGAGCGGACGCTGTGTACGATGCTGCCTTCCGCCAGTGTGGCGCGATCCGTGTGGACACAATAGAGGAGATGTTCGACCTGTGTCGAGGGTTCGTTACGCTTCCGCCTGTAAAGGGACGACGTCTTATCATCGTTACCAATTCTGGTGGCCCTGGGGTCCTCGCAGCGGACCGGGCTGAAGCAGTAGGCCTACGCCTCGATAAACCGACTCCAAAACTACAAGCAAAGCTCTCCACATTTCTTCCCCCAGTCTGTTCACTGGAGAACCCGATCGATCTCACTGTTGAGGGAACCGAAAGTGACTATCGGAAAACACTGCGTGAAGCATTAGGAGAATATGAGGCCGCGCTAGCTATCAACGTCTGCACACCTTATCTAGATCCTCTTCCTCTTGCACGGGGAATCTGCGGTGCTGCTGCAGCGGTTACAAAGCCCGTTGCTGCAAACTTTATGGCCGGCAGAACGGTCGCTCTCAGTCTGCCTTATCTGAAAGAGCATGGTGTCCCCAACTTCGTTACTGGGGAACGGGCGGTGACAGTACTTTCACAGATGGCAACCTATGAGGAGTATAAGAGGAAGAATCATCTACTGCCAAAGATTCCAGTAATGATAGGGTCTCTCCCCGGTGATAGTGACGGTCCTTTGCTCGAGCCGGAAGGAATGAGCTGGTTGGGTGAAAACGGGATCCCGGTTCCGGAATATCGGTTTGCCGTATCTGTGGATGGTGCCGTGAGCGGAAGCCGCTCGATCGGCTACCCGGTGGTGATAAAGGTCGTGTCCCACGATATCACACACAAATCGGAGGTTGGCGGTGTCATCACTGACATTCGTACGGATGACGAAGTAGTCGTTGCATTTCACTCGATCGAACAGCGAATAGGTGAGCGCGACTTCCAAGGGGTAGTGATCTACCCAATGATCACCGATGCCCTGGAGATCCTGATCGGGTTCTCACGGGATGCGCAGTTCGGCCCGGTGATTGCCTTTGGGATGGGGGGGATCTATACTGAGGTCCTTCAGGATATCTCACTCCGCATTGCCCCACTTAATTATGATGAGGCCAATGCGATGATCCGAGAGATTAAGGCCTTCCCTATCCTGGAAGGCACACGAGGACAGCCAACACGAGACCTGAATGCCGTGGCGAAGATCTTGGTCGACTTCTCGCGCCTTCCCTTCTGCTACCCTGAGATTTTAGAGGCCGACCTGAACCCTGTATTCGTGTTGTCAACTGGAGTCCTGGTTGGAGACGTGCGAGTGATACAAGAGAGGAGGAACCGATAGATGACACATGTTAGACAACAGCGTGGTTTGAACGCCATTAAAGCATATGTGCCCGGTAAGCCCATTGATGAGGTGCAACGGGAATACGGCCTCAAGGATGTAATTAAGCTAGCGTCCAACGAGAACCCACTCGGTGCCTCGCCTAAGGCATTGGCCGCGATGAAGAAGAGCCTTTCTCGCATAAACTCTTATCCAGATGGGCAGAGCCACAATCTGCTAGAAGCCCTTGCAGAGCACCTTAGAATTAGACCTGAACAGCTAACCGTGGGCAATGGAGCCGATGGGCTCATCATGCAGACTTGCCTGGCGTACTTGGATGAAGAGAGTGAAGTAATCGTCAGTCAATCTTCATTCCCGGTCTATGATATCTATACCCACGTCATGAGAGCAGCACTGACCAAGATACCGCTGAGAAACCTTAGTCTGGACCTCGAGGCCATGCTCCAAGCAATTAGCGATAAGACAAAGCTCATCTTTGTCTGCAACCCAAACAATCCTACCGGAACGATTGTCACCGCAGCCGAAGTAGGGGCTTTCATGAACAAGGTGCCAAAGCATGTGCTTGTCATCTACGATGAAGCCTACTACGAGTTGGTCGATTCTCCTGACTATCCGGATAGCCTGCGCTATATTCGAGAAGGCTACACCAACACAATGATCATGCGTACATTCTCCAAGATTTATGGTCTGGCCGGTATCCGGTTAGGATATGCCATTGCAGAGCCTGAAATTCTGGCGCCTCTCAATAGGGTGAAGGAACCCTTTTCAGTCAACCTGCTTGCCCAAGCTGCAGGTGTTGCAGCTCTAAAAGACAAAGCATTTCTCGAGAAAACAGTGGCAACAAATCACGCGGGACGCATCTACCTGTATGGCGAATTCGAACGCTTGAGGCTGCCATATGTCAAGAGTCACACTAACTTTGTTCTCGTCAAGATAGGGCCCCAAGCTACAGCAGTCCAGGAAATGTTGCTGAAGAAAGGTGTTATTGTACGACCTTGTACCGGCTATGATCTTCCTTTGTTTCTTCGCATTACAGTTGGCAGTAAAACTCAGAACGTCCGGTTCATCGAGGCCCTTGAGTCCACTCTTCAAGATCTAGAGCGACTCCACTCTGACTGAACTGCGGGCCACGACTGCGCAAGTGTACCCATTGCCAAACCACTAATGCACGCTACGGTGCCGTGTTATCTTAGCAAGCGTTCGACACTGAATACAAACATGATCTCCTTCTTCTAGCGGATGTTCCCCCACGTTGCGACAGGTATAGGCAGGCGAAGCCACCGCAAGGGGTTAAACCCCTCAGTGCAAATACAGTATTCCAAGCCTTCAATATGGGGTAAAAAACTGAGAAGAACCCGCTTAACCTATAGAGACAACAGAAATGCACCAAGGATGGCTAGGAAAGCTCCCACCCATTGTTGAAACGTTAAGGTCTCAATTCTAAGTATTACTACGAGGATAAATATTGTCACGATGGGATAGATAGCGGTTAATGACACCGCGATACTCCCAGCCTCTCTACTCAACAATAAATACAACATATAAATTGCGAGTGCACTCACCACCCCACCAAAAACTGGATAACCAAAATAAGAATAATCCCCCAGATTTAACCTATAATTACCTCGAAAGGCTAGAAAGCCAAGAACTATTAGCGAAGCTATCAACTGGGAATAGAATAAATACTTAAAAGGTCCCAACCTTTCTACACCAATCTTGGCGATCACAGACCACAGTCCCCATGCCAGTATCACGCTAAGAGCTAACAAGAGGCTGGATTTAGTCATCTTGGTCTACCTGAAGTTATTCCTAATGACCATTTATTCCTCTACTGATGATGAAAACCTTGATCCTTGAGCCAGTCATAGCCAGGGGCAGGGGTTCTACACCTCTAGCTCCAATCCCAATCTTTTCTCTTTGGCTTTCTGGTAGCAAAATAAGGCAATCACTGTATCCTGAACACCGACGCCAGTGAGGTCGCAGACTGTAACTTCTTGATCCGATGAGCGACCACTTCGCTGTCCAGAGGTAATCTCACCTAACCCTACTATGTCCCCACTTGGGGCAATGAGCCCTGCTTCCTTTCCGTAATGTAATTCACCCAATCTGAAGCATTGAGACTTTTTGTCACAGACCAACAAGTCAGCAGAACTGAGGACTTCAGGAAATAACTCCTGTTTATGTTCGGTGTCAGAGCCCATCGCGGTGATATGTAATCCAGGATGCAACCAATCTGCCTTAAGGAAAGGTTTGTGGGAGGGAGTAGTAGTTACTACAACCTCACTATTTCTTACAACCTCTTCCGGGCTATCCGCTGAAATTACTTCCACTCCGAGAGCTGGTTCCATCTCTGAGATGTATTTGCGGACGTTTTCCGCCGTTCTGCTATAAACCAATAACCTTTCAAAATTCCGGACCTTTTGTAATGCTTTCATCTGAAAGCGGGCTTGAGTACCGGAACCAATTACCCCTGCGGTGGTAACTTCTTCCGGAGCAAGGTATTTAGCCGCTATTGCCCCAGCCGCACCTGTTCTAACGTTGGTCAAATAGGCGTTGTCGAAAAGTACAGCTTGAGGGAATCCAGTCTCAGCACTAATTAAAACCATCATTCCACTGCCGCTAGGTGAACCGTTGCTCGGATTTTCAAAATATCCGGAAGCAAGCTTCACCGCGAAACTAGGATATCCTTCAATGTGGGCGGATTTAATATCGACCTCACCTTTGTTTTCCGGCACTTCTATCATCATGATCGGCGGAAGATGAACGTCACTATCAGCTAACCGTGAAAACCCCTCTTCTACAACCAATATTACTTCGCTGTCCAATTTCACGCACTCTCTTATCTCATCTTCGCTGAGAATCAGTACTTGCATAATATCACCTTGAATTCACTAATTTAGTTTTTGAGGCTAATCAAAAATCGCCGGAACATAGCTACGACAATAAAGGAGGTCCTCACCGTTGAGCGAAATTTGGCAGTTTGGCTAGACCAAACCTTAAGCTTTGAACCCAGAATCTCTCCATGCTGAAATAACGTGGAAGCAGGCCCACTAGGTAGCCTACCTACTTTCGAACTTCCCTCACTAACTCCGAGATGCGGGACATACCGGCACGTAATTCATCTTCTGGTAAACCGAAACTAATACGAAGGTATGGCTCCTCCAGGCCAAAATGACTGCCAGCCACAACGAGAACGCTCTTTTCCTGCACTAACCGGTTCACCAGATCAAGGGAGCGAATATCCAGTTCATAAGAGGGAAATCCAAATGCTCCTGCTTGAGGATCAACCATCGCGAACATCTCGTTTTGTTCTTTGATCCACCTTTGAAAAACAGAGAGACCACCCTTGATATATTTGCGAGTACGCTTGAGTAGTTTAGGTCGGACGCTTGGAGAAAGAGCCACCGTAGCCAACTTCATGGCCAGCATCGCAGCACTAATAGTCGTATAGGCATGTTGGGCATCAATTTTGTCAATAACTTCAGAAGGCCCAATTACCCACCCAATACGAAGGCCTGGTAACCCGTAGGCTTTACTCATACTGCTTGTAGTTATTACCTTCTCGTACCGACCCCAAAACGTGGCTTCTTTTCCTGAGCGCTCTGCGCCCTTATATACTTCATCAGACAGCAACCAGGTTCCTGTTGAACGGGCAACTTGAACAATCCCATCCATTTCCTCTTCGGTAAGGATATAACCCGTGGGATTATTGGGATTACATACTGCAATGCATTTGGTTTCTTCCGAGACCAGTTCCTCTAACTGATTCAAATCTGGAGCCCATCTTTTCTCTTCTTTAAGATAGAAGGGCTTGACGTGTACCCCATAATTATGAGCCAACCCTGGTAATTGCATGTAGTTAGGTAACATTACTACCAATTCATCCCCAGGGTTGAGAAGAGCCTGAAAAGCGTAGTAATTTGCTTGTATACACCCCACGGTAACCAACACATTGTCGATAGTTGCCCCCGGGTACAGGGCAGCAATATTTTCACGCAGCTCCTGGCTTCCCTTAGTTGCGGGGTAATCAAGTTTGGTCGACAAGAATTCCTCTCGCTCAAACGATCCCATCTTCAACAATTCATCAACACTTAAGGGGTTGACCCCGCTCTCGGATAAGTCATAATCCACCACCTGAAACCATTTTGCTTGAAAATCTTCCATCTCAAATCGCCTAAACGAAGTTCCAAAATATTCTTTCCTTCGATTAGTTGACATGTTCTTCCTCCTTTCGATTATTTTGGTAGTACGTAACTAACCACTCCATGGTGCTCCTCCCTTACGATAACAGCTGTTCCACACAATGGTAGAAAGATCAGTTAGTAACGTGTGGAAGCGGTTGGGAACGATGCCGATGTGCATGCTCACAGCGCTCTAACTACTTCCTTGCGCAAAATAACACGGTGGGCTCTTACTTCCCAGAATAATGATAGCTGGAAAATCCCCTTATTGTCCTTTACAAAGCATGTTTCAACACAAGGACTTTGCCAACTTTACAGCTGAGGCTGCATCGGGAGCGTAACCATCGGCTCCAATCTTATCAGCGTATTCTTGAGTAACCGGCGCGCCACCGATCATCACTTTGACCTGGTCTCGAAGCCCGGCCTGTTTAAGCGCATCGATCACCTCAGGCATGTGGAGCATCGTCGTTGTCAGCAGGGCCGACATACCGACAATATCAGGCTTGTTTTCCTTCACCGATTGGACAAAGGTGTCGGCAGGTGTTTCTGCGCCGAGGTTTATCACATCGAATCCCGCGCCCTCAAGCATCATGGAAACCAAGTTCTGCCCGATGTCATGCAGATCACCCTCCACCGTACCGATCGCGATCTTGCCCCTCATCTCAACCCCGGATTCCACGAGCAATGGATGAAGAACCTCCATTGCGGCTTTCATAGCCTTAGCTGAGAGCAGCATCTCCGGGACGTACTTCTCACCCTTATCGTACTGCTCACCCACAATGTCCATTGCGAGCACTAATGAGCTATTCATTATGTCTTCGGCTTTCTTGCCTTCGTCAAGCGCCTTCTTCGTCAACTCAACTGCCCTTTCCACCTCCATATCGATGACTGCGACCTTCAGATCTTCGTAAAGTGCCATCAAGTTCCTCCTTTTTCGCGATTTGTAGATTAGGGAAGCTGTTCCATGCCACATCTGTTCGCTTCACGCTTCATTATCCGCACCAGCTCCCTATCGATCTTCTCTGGAAGTGGCAATGGCTTATGGCTGGCCAGGATTTTCTCAACCTCTTGGTGGGCTCTCTCCTCAGCAGTAGTCGCACCTTTCTCAAGCCATACATCTTTATTGTCACGATCTATCACGCTGCCTGGTTGGAAGAACTCCTCTTTGAACCACTTCATGGTCGTAGGCGAGGTTAAGAAGTGATCTCCTTGATAGATATCCCCATGCAGGAGATCCTCAGCTAAGGGATCAGTGCGGGGATTAATCCCCTCAATTAACCGTTTTGCCATCCCACAGATCTCATTGTCGATGACCAGCTTCTCCAGGCTCTGGCAACTCTCGAAGGTTAACATCCCCGGACCGGCAACCAAGTCCGCCCCGCCGAGTGCCGCAAGGACTGCTCCAATACCAGACTCAAGACCAGCCTGAGAATCCGGGAGCTTAGCATCGCTTAGCCCCATATAGGCCTGGGTGGGCAACCCGAGGTGTTTTCCGATTTGGATATAGGCACAGTCGATCATCATCGTCTCGATTGCCCCCATTGGGGGTGTCCCCTTGCGCATGTCGAAGGCTGTGGGGGAACCGCCATAGATGAGAGGGGCTCCAGGCTTAGCTAGCTGGCCGATTACTATGCCACTGAAGGTCTCTGCAGTATGTTGGACAATGGCCCCGGCCAAGGTTACAGGAGCGGAAGCGCCAGTCATCGGCATGGAGATAAACTCAGCAGGGATCCCCAATTTAGCGCATTCGATCAGGTCATGGCAGGTCAGATTGCTCCACTTAAGCGGTGGTGAGGGGCAGACATCGAAGATCGCTAGGGGCTTCTCCTTTAGGGCCTCTTCGCTGCCGCGGACGGCGACAAGCATGTCGTTCATCGCGTCGAAACCGTCCAAAGTGAATGTCCCAGTAACTACCGGTTTGCTGGAATTTCGCAGTACCAGGAACAGTCGGTAGCGATCAACGATGTCCTTGGGGACATCATTGGGGATCATCGCCGTACTCTGGGCATCAATGTTAGAAAGCGCATCAGCCAGCTTGACAAAATTGACAAGATCATCCGTTTTAGGCTCCCGCACTTCTTTTGTCGCATAATCAAAGACATAGAGAGCCGTAGAGGCAGGGTCAAAGTAAACCTTATCCCTCTCCTTCCCCATGGTAAGAACAGGCTTATCACTGCCCTGTCGGTCATAGAGTTTAACCGAGGAGGGGGTGGTGTTGAGACTCTGCTCAACCAAGTCGCGGGTGATAGAGAACACTGTTCCCTTCGTATCAGCCCTCAGCGCTCTCATTCCTGCACCCCTAAGGAGTCTTGCACCCTCCTCATTCTCCACAAGCACTCCGGTCTTCTCTAATATAACAAAAGCTTCATCGATGATTCTCTCCACGAAGTTATGATCGAGTAATTCCAATTTACTCTTAGACATGTATCCTCCTTTTGTGGCTAAGGCAACCCATGCTCTCCATTTATTGGCCATCTCGCTCTGTGCTCATTGCTACTTGTTGCTTTTGACATTTTCCAGCAAAAACTTAGGCCTGGTCATAGTATCACCGGCCTTTTCTCTTAAGAGAAGGGGAAAAAGCAGGG
>Ga0307431_1000270_pt1 | contig 38235 bp, 35 predicted proteins | sample SalMarWE160170MG_FD_202155 | JGI IMG/M metagenome (GOLD analysis project Ga0307431, IMG submission 202155) | Salt marsh sediment microbial communities from the Plum Island Ecosystem LTER, Massachusetts, United States - WE1603-170 | ecosystem: Environmental > Aquatic > Marine > Intertidal zone >...
TATTAATTAACCTTATCTCTCCCATTACCCGTCGGTCAAGAAAATTTAAATACTTCCCATCGGAAAGACGAAAAGCGACTTTACTTTCTTGTTGCTTATCGCCATAAATAATCTGACCAGTCATCCGTAAATGAACAACTAAATACTGATTAGAAAATTTTAAAATAAGCATCTTACCTCGGCGAGAAATCCCTTTAATCTCTTGATTTTGCGCCCTTTTAATAAAGTTCTCTACACTTGGCTCTTTAATGGTTTTAGCTCTCTTTACCTCTACGTCTTTAATCTTCTTACCTACAATTATACTTTCCAAGTCTCTTTTAATTGTTTCGACTTCCGGTAACTCAGGCATACATTAATAAACCAAGCACATAAATTTTATGTGCTCGGTTCTTTTTTAAATCTCGAACTGTTGTTTCTACTTCTGGTAACTCAGGCATGCTTCATTTTAGGGCTGCTTTGATTTTATCGATAATTTCTCTGGGAGTAAAGTGGGCCTTAATTAGGTAATCAATCGCTCCCATTTTCAATCCTTTTTCTACATCGTCTTTTTGGCCAAGATTGGAAAGAATAATTACTGGGATTGAAGCTAAAGTTAATTCTTTTTTCATTCGGGATAAAACTTCAAATCCATCAATACCAGGTAAAATTAAATCAAGTAAAATTAAATCTGGTTTTTCCTCTTTTATTTTTTTTATTCCTTCTTCACCATCAATCGCCTCAGAAACTTCAAAATCTTCTTTAATAAGTTTCTGGGTGATTAACTCCCTTAAAAATTTATCATCTTCGATTATCAAAATTTTTTTCATAATAAGTAGTCAAAGAGAACTTCATTCTCTTTTCCACCTTCGCTTCTTTCGGAAGCTCGGTTTTTGATTAAAAGAATCTTGAACGAAACGAAAGATCCTTGCTATAAGAATTGTCTTTGCCATATTATTATTTTATTTACCTATTTGTTTTACTACTTTGTCAATTACTTCTTGGGGATCAAATTCAGTTTTAATCAGCCAATCCTTTGCTCCTAATTTTTGGGCTTTGTCAATTTCTACCGGTTGACCGGAATTCGAGATAACAATTACAGGAATGTCTTTCAAATTTTTATCTTTCCCCATCTCCTCCATTACCTCAAAACCTCCCATTTTTGGCATAATAATATCCAGCAAAATAAGATCGGGCTTTACTTCTCTCATTGCTTTTAATCCCTCTTCTCCATTTCTGGCAACCGAAATTTCATACCCCTCTCGGATTAATTTTTTTTGAAGGAGATTAATCATAATCTCTTCGTCTTCGACTAATAAAATTTTTTTTGCCATAGATTTATTATAACTAAAATTTTATTAAAAATCCACAAAAATCATCTCCTAGTAATATTTTACCTTTTTATTGTCAAGTGGGCAATAGTCAACCGTTTAGAATTCTTTTAAAAATTCACCGAATTCTTCCTTTACAGATAGAGTGAAATAAAAAGTGGTACCCTTGCCCTCTTCTGATTCAAACCAGATTTTGCCACCATGAGCCTCAATAATGTTTTTAGTGATGAAAAGGCCCAAGCCGAATCCTTCAGTTGCCATTCTCATTACATTGGCCGCTCGAAAAAACTTGGTAAATACCCTCCCTTGTTGGTCTTTGGGGATTCCAACTCCGGTATCTTTTATTGAAAATTCTATTACCCCTTTTCTATATTCTAATGAGACCGTTACTTTCCCATAAGCTGGAGTATATCTAATAGCATTGTCGATAAGGTTATCAATCGCTAACCTTATCTTTTCCACATCTAATTTAATCTTTGGCAGTTCCTCTTCTGGTTTTTTAAATTCGAATTTTATTTTTTTCTTTTTAATCTCCTCCTTATGGGAATTTATGGCAAATTGAACAATTGGCTCGGTATCGGTCAGAACTGGTTTGTAGAGATATCTCCCCTCTTCAATTCTGGTTACATCCAAAAGGTCATTAATTAAAGTAATCATCCTTTCATTGGATTTGTAGGTTTTTTCAAGAAAATCCTTTTGCTCCTCAGTTATTCTGCCGAGATCGCCATCCAAAAGCATTCGCAGCGTCCACTTAATTGCTGAAAGAGGCGTCCTCAACTGGTGAGCAGTCAGGGAAACAAATTCAGTTTTCATTCTTTCAATCGTCTTTTCCCTGGTGACATCATGTAAGATAATTAAAGTCCCCAATTTCTCCTCTTCTCTCGTTACCGGAATGGTGCTCACTTCTAAAACTAAATCTTCTCTAATCCGGACTTCTTTTCTAAAAACTCCCTTTATTTCTTTTCCTACTAATTTCACCACGGGTTCAATAGTCGGGAAGGTGCTTAATTCCAAAATTGGTCTATCGATTATATCTCTGCTTTTCACATCAAAAAAAACCTCGGCCTGGGGATTAATTAAAGAGAGTTTGTTTTCTTTATCAAGAGCTAAAAGCCCATCGGCAAAATTTGTAATAACGGCCAAGGTTTTATTTTTCTCTTCCTCTGCTTTCCCTCGAGCCTCCTCCACATCCTCTAACATATTAATCAAAGCTTTTCTCGATTCTTCTACGTCTTCAAGCATATTCATCAAGGCAGTCCTTGATTCTTCCAATTCTTTTGTTCTTTTCTCCGATTCTTTTGTTCTTTCTTTTACTTTTTCTTCAAGGCTTTCGGCCAATTCTTTTAACTCTCTGGTTCTGGTTTTAACTTTTATCTCTAAGGTAGCTCTGGCTTTTTCTAATTCTTTGGTTCTTTCCTCGAGTTTCTTTTGATATTTTTTAGTTTCGGTGATGTCGGCGATGCTTAGAAAATAACCAATTAGATTCCCCTCGCGATCCTTTCTACCAACTATAGAAATACTTACCAGTATCTCTTTTTTATTTTTTGGCGTTAAAAGTGTTTCCTCGGTAATAACCCTTTTCCCCCTCTCTGCTTTTTCTTTTATTTTCTCTAGCTCCTGTTTCTTCTGAAAAATAAAATCAATAGATTGACCAATTATCTCTAGGGGTTTATATCCAATAAGAGTTCCAGCAGTTCTATTAATATCAACTATAACCCAGAAAGAACTTAAGGTACAAACTGAGATAGGCAAAATATTTCTTATTTCATCTAAATATACCTTTAAATCATCAAAGTCTTCTTTTAATATTTTTAATTCTTCTTTGTAAAATTTTTTTTCAGCCATAGATAAATTTTTTTACCAATAGGTCCACTTCATTAAATACTCATGATAATCATCTCCTCTAAACATACATTTGGTTTCTTCAACAGTTATTTCCTTAAATTTTGGTTCTGCTAATTTAAATACCCCTATAAAAAAAATAGCCAAGACAGAAACAATAAGAGGGGTGTAATTTAAAATTCTTTAATCGCATAACAGCATATCCATCTTTTTTAGTTCTCTTGAAATCAATCGCTTCAAGTGAGCCAACGTTATAATATCTCTCCCACATTCTAGAGACGCCTATTTTAAACATTTTTTCAGGAGCAGCAAAATATCTCATAAAAAACCTAAGAATAAAAGAAACTTTTGGTGACACTTGGACCATATTGATTAATTCTTTCTTTCCCCAATTAAAGGTAGTGACGACAGCGTAGGAAGAAACCGCTGCTAGACCTGCTGGATACCATTCAGTCTCTCTTATTTTTTTATATTCTATATGATAACCCAAACGCTCTATTTCTTTTTCTACCTTCCTTAGCCCCTCTTCCCCTTTTTTCTCTAAAATATATTCCACATGCCCCTTAAAAGCAGCACCTCTCACCTTCCCTGGAAATTCCACTATTTTTTTAATTCCTCAATTGAAGGAATGTTAATTTCTGTAGATTTTTTCTCCATAGGTTTCTAATGTTTCCATTTTATTAAATATTCTTGATATTTATCACCCCTAAAAGGAGATTTAGTTTCTTTGACTGTAGCTTCTTTAAATTTTTTCACCAACTTGGTCATCCCTAAGAAAAAATGGCCCAAATACAAAAAATGCAAAGGATGCAATTTAAAATCTTTTATTCTAACAATTAAAAAACCTTCCACTTTAGAGTCCTTAAATTCGCAGACTTCGGCTTCGCCAACATCAAAAAACCTTCGCCACAATCTGGGAGCAGCAATTTTGGCTATTTTTTCAGGGATAGCAAGGTATTTCATTAATAATCTGATTGCGGGAGAAAATTTTGCCACCTTTTCTCCAAGTTCAGCGAAATCTTTTTTTTTGAAATTAAATTTTTCCTGTAAAATATAATAAATTTCGATGAATATACCGGCGGGATACCACTCTGATTCCTGTATTTTTTCTGAAACAAAGGGCAGTCCTAGAATTTTAGATTCTTTTTCAATTACCCTTAATCCCTTTTCTCCAAACATCTCTTCAATTACTTTAATAATCCCTCCCTTTAAGGACATCCCTTTTATTCTAATCGGGCTTGAAAATACTTTTTTAAGGTCTTCTTTTGTGACTTTATAATTGTTTTTCACCCTTTTGTTTTAATCTTTTAATTTCTTCTTTTAAGGCAATCATTTTTAGTTCTCGGCCAACTGCTAATCGATGGAATTTTTCTAATTCCTCCACTTTCCCCTGAAGTTCTTTCGTCCTTTCTTTAACCTGCTCATCGAGGCTTTCGGTAAGCTCCTTTAATTCTTTTGTTCTGGCTTCAACTTTTATTTCCAGAGAAGCCCTTGCTTCTTCTAATTCTTTAGTTCTTTCTTTAACTTTCTCTTCCAAACGTTCATAAGATGCTTGTAATTTATCGGTCATTTCATTAAAGGCTGCAGAGAGCTGTCCAATTTCATCTCTTGATACTATTTCCGCCCGCTTGGTCAAATCTCCTTTACCAATTTCAATTGCTACATCTCTTAGACTTATTATTGGTTTTGTAATTCTTTTTGAAAGATAGATACCGAGTATGATGGCCAAGGCAAGACTTAGGAGCATGACCAATAACGATATCTCAAGGCCCTGAATTACAGTTCTGTATGCCTCCATAACCGGCAATTCAATTACAACCGCCCAATTGGGTACGCCGAGCGCTACATGAGTAGTCGCGACATAGGTACCTTGAATACCCTTTGACACAATAGCCTCTCTTCCAATGACACCCTGCACAAATTCATTTACCTCCTCGAGATTGATTAAATTTTCTCCTCTTAAAGCCCGGCTAATATCACCAAAGGCTATTAGGTTACCATTCTCATCAACCACATAGGCCAGGCCTTCCTTACCAATCTTTATCCCTGTTACTAAATCCCACATGAATTTCAAGTTCATTTCAGCCATCAATATTTTTTTAAAATCGCCGAAAGTATCGGTGACCGGAACAGCTATTGTCATCATTGGTTCGCTGGTTATTTTATCAATATATACAGGGCTGATATATGTTTCTTTCCGGCTCACTTTAGAAAACAGTTCTTTTTTGTTATACTCCATTATTTGTTCTGATAATAATTTTGATAGACGAGAGACTCTTATTAACTCCTGCTCTTGGGCATCTAATAGAACTAGCTGGCGAAATGAAGACTCTTTGCCCAGCAACCTCTCTAAGGTCAATTTCTCTTCTTCCAGGCTGGCAGCGGCCAGGTTACCAAGAGTGCCCGCCTTTTCTAAAATACTAAATTTCTCTAGAATAAAACCCCTAACCGTATTGGCTGCGTTTTGAGCTGTGAGTTGCTGCCAATTGACAATGACTTTTTGTTGGGCTTGGAAACTGAAATACATCTGCAGGCTGCTGGCAATCAGTAGGACTACTACGCTCAAGGTTAAAAAAGCAATAATTAAAGTTGCTGTCAAACTTCGGAATTTCCTTGTCTTTTTTGCCGCACTAGAAATTGCCATAATAATTTACTTTATGCTTTATAAAAGACTGTTTTAATTTTGCAATTACTTTAGTTAATGTATACCAGAAAAATTTTACCAAAATTTTTCTGAGTAGGGTTTCTAACGGGGCTTACTTTAAGATTTGGCATCTTAATGAATTACCTCAATTGCCCCCTCCAGCAAACCTTCGGACACCTCCAGTCCCAACTCTTGAGCCAATTTGTAGTTGAATTTCAGGAAGCTCTCGGATGAGACAACCATGATTGTGCCAGCCGGAGTACCTTTGAGAACCTTATCAGCTAATGGTGCTGCTTGTTCGCCTGTTTTGAAGTGGTCAATGCCAATGTCAAAAAGAGACCCATAGCCCCCCACCTCCATCAAAGCCCCACCGATCGGAATCCCATGTTCAGCCGCAAAGCGGGCCATTTCGAAAAAGGGTTCAGCCGTCACGCCAAGAGGTTCGGGTATAATCAGAATTGCGTCTATGCTAATATCGCCTGATGCAGCGAGCGCCTCTAGACCGGCCTTAATCTCTGCCGCATTGTCGGCGGGAAGCTCGGTCAATGTCACACCCGCGGCTGCCGCCACCGGACCCAACGCCTCTAATTGGCTATTTACAATTGGGTAACCACGCTGATAGGGTATTAACATGTGCTTTGCTTCTGGTACCAGCTCGCGCATAACCTCGAAACGCTTGAGAGCGATGTCTGGGCCAGGGTAGCGAACGCCAGTGATGTTTCCGCCCGGTTCAGGTATACTTTCTATCAAGCCGGTATCTTCTATATTGGCAACGGAGAAAACTACAGGAATATTTGTCCCTTGGGTGGCCGCCTTGGCCTCTAAGGATGCCTCAGTAGGAAACACAAAAATTAAATCAACCTCGTTAGCCACAAATTGCTGGAGGATACTCTGATACGCTGCTATGTCAAAGTCTGTTTCCTGAAGGTCATAGATAATGTTTTTACCCTCGATATAACCCAACCTTTCCATTCCGGTCTTGAAACCGTCTACTGCATCGGCGGCAAAAACCAGGCCAGAGAGAATACCCACCCGATAGACCTTCTCTTCTTTTTCGGGGAGCAAAAGAAAGTAAACTCCAATTCCTACCAATAAAACAACTATTAGAATAATAATGGCTAATTTAGATTTGAGCATAAGTTTTTTGGTTTTTTATTAGCTTTTAATTACGACCTTTGGTTAGATTTAACGGATTATCTCGTCCGCCCTCTCTAATAAGCCTTCGGGTACCTCTATCCCCAGGTCCTGAGCCGCTTTGTAATTAAACTGAAAATAGGGCTCGGCTGAGACAACCGGGAGAGTGCCAGCTGAAATACCTCTTAATATTTTGTCGGCCATGGGGGCTACCTGTTTTCCTGTGTTGAAGTTGTGAATATGCACGCCAAAAAGAGACGCGCAGCCTTCTACATCCATTAAGGCGCCGGCATTCGGGATTTTGTGTTCAGTCGCAAACTTACACGTCACTAAAAAGGCATCCGGTGTCACATAAAGAGGCTCAGCTAAAGCCAAGATGGCATCTATGCCAATATCAGTTGCGATAGCTCGCTCATTAAGAAGAGCCTGGATTTCTGCCGCATTGTCAGCCGGAGCTTCTATTAAGGTTATACCCGCAGCTTCTGCCGCCGAATACAATGCCTCTAACTGGCTGGTAACAATAGGATAACCTCGCTGATAAGGTATCCACATTCGTTTGGCCTCTGGTGCCAGCTCGCGCATAATCTCAAAGCGCTGAAGAGCGATGTCTGGACCAGGGTAGCGAACGCCAGTGATGTTTCCGCCCGGTTTAGACACACTCTCAACCAAACCTGTGCCTTCTATATTGGCGACGGTAAAAACCACCGGGATGTCGGTCCCCTGAGTGGCCGCCTTGGCTTCCTGACTTGCTTCGGTGGGAAAGACGAAAATCAAGTCAACTTCATCTTCCACAAATTTCTCAAGTATTCTTCTGTACTCAACCATGTCAAAGTCTGTTCTCTGAAGGGAATAGATAATGTTCTCGCCCTTAATGTAGCCCAACTCTGCCATCCCGGCTTTGAAGCCGTCGGCTGCCTCGGCAATATATTCTAAGCCAGAGAGAATACCTACCCGATAAACCTTCTCTTCTTTTTCGGGAAGCAAAAGAAAGTAGACTCCAACTCCTACCAACAAAACAACTATTAAAAAACCGATAATAAATTTTGGTTTAAACATAAGTTTTTATTAATTTTTATTTTTCGACCTTTTTTCTAATTCTTTTTTGAGTTTTTCTATCTCTTCTTTTAATTCTATCATCTTTAATTCTCGGCCAACCGCCAATCCTTGAAATCTTTCCAAGTCAGTCATTTTTTCTTGAAGTTCTTTTGTTCTTTCTTTTACTTGTTTATTTAAACTCAAAGTAAGTTCTTTTAATTCTTTTGTTCTTGCTTCAACTCTTATTTCCAAAGTAATTTTTGCTTCCTCTAAGGCTTCTTTTGATTTCCTTAAGTCGGCAATAGTTTTGTTAAAGGTAACAGCTAACTCTCCAATTTCAGTTCTTGATTCGACTTTAATCTTGATATCTAAATTTCCCCTTCTTACTTCTTCACAGGCTAAGGTTATTTCCCGGATGGGATTTATGATTCTCCTTAAAATCACAAATAAAACCAGGAGGAAAAACAGTAATGCTCCTAAGGTGACAATGATATCTCGAATCCACATCTCTCCGATTACTTCTTCTATTCCTTTTAAGGTAAAAGCTACCCAAATAGTTTTATCTTGGTAGCCGGGGTAAATAATTAATTTGATTTTTTCTTCTTTAAAAATTTGGTCTTTTACTACTTCCTTTCTAGTACTGATTACTTTTGAAATATCCGGATCTTTAATAATTTCCCCCCATTCTCCTTCGATGCTACTTTTATAAATAGTTCCGTCTGAACTAACTACTCGAATATATCTAACATCTTCAAACCCGGCTATTTCGGAAATAAAGGCTTTTTCCATCCCCGGGACCAAAGCTAATCTATAAATCCAAATCGGAGAAGCTAAGATTTCATTTATAGTTTCAGCTAAATGAGTTTTTTCTTTAATTGCTGTCTCAACCAGGTCTCCTCGATGCTGAGTAATAGTAAAATAAATAGAGGCGAAGTTAACTCCAATTAAAATTACAAAAAAAACAAAAGCCAAAGCATATAAAGAGTATCTTTTCATAGGATATATTTTTAATATTGGACAGGTATCCCTTCGGGAGTAGCTGAAGAGCTATGAGCGGCCGGAACTACGTTAATAATAATGTCCGACAACTTCTCTATTTTTTCTTCACTTACTCCCAGTTTTAGCATTTCCTCCTTGGTGATTCTCGCTCCTTGACCTAGGGCAATTATTTTGTAAGCTGGGAGATTGGCTTTCAACCAGATTCCTAATTCATAAGGGGCAATGAAAATTGGATCAAATAACTGGCCCCATTTCCTAATGTCAGAAAGGGTCATTGAGTCAAAATGGCCATGGGTAATTAAAACCAAATCGATTTTCTCTAACCGGACTAGCTCTTGGTATTTTTTTGGGAAACTAGGATTATATCTAACTTCGGGGTCGATCAAAATTCTAGTTCCGTCTGGGCTTTCAAAAAGCCAATGGCTATGACCTAACCATTCTACTTTAATCCCTATTACTTCTTTTTCGCTTCCTACCTCGAATTTTAAGGGTTCAGCTTTTAAATTATATTTTTTAAACTCCGTAAAAAATTGATCTGGGCTTTTTACTAATTCAGGAAAGCTAGCAAAATGAGTTGGTACAATATATTTAGCAGGATTAATCAAACTAGCGGCGAAAGCGGCAGCTTTTGGACCCATAGTATAAATATTTCCAATGGGCAAGAAGGCAACATCGGGTTGATAGTAATCACCGATTAATTTCAAATCGGCCGCTAAGCCGGTGTCCCCAGTAAAATAAAATTTGGTTCCGTTTTCAAACTCAATTACAAAGCTCACTGCCTCTCCAGTGTAAATATAGGGGGCAACTCTTTGGCTTAATAACTGAATTTCTCTATCTAATTTTTTAGCTATTTCTTGCAAATCTTTTAGAGATTCTTCTAATCCTTTGGAAGGAGTAAGAGCTAAATAAATTCCGACTAAAGCAACCATTAGAACTATAGCGATGGTGATAAAAATAATCTTGTTTTGCATATTACTCTATTGTAGCAAAAAATTAAAAACCCAGCCATAAAAACACGGCTAGGTTTTACCTCTAGCTTGGGTGACGGGTGGGTGGCGTCCATTACCCAATCTCTACTTTAACTCAAAAATAGAAAGGGAAGCATCCTCAAAGCCAACCACATAGGCCTTACCTCCAGAAACATAAACCGACCAGGCGCCATCCAAGTAATTAGGAGCGCCAGCCCCCTGGACAGTGGTCACTACAACAGGACTACTGGGCACCGAAACGTCGAAGACAGAGAAGGCGTCGTCCCCAGCAGCCGCGACAAAGGCATAATCTCCAGAAACATAGATTGAACTCGCTCCGTCTAGGTAGTAAGGGGAACCGAGACCATGGACATTACCAATATAAAGAGGGGCAGTAGGATCAGAAATATCAAAAATCGAAAGGGAATTATCATACATAGCCACTACATAAGCATATTTCCCAGAAACATAAACTGCCGTTGCTCCATCTAGATAATTAGGATAACCAGCTCCTCGGGCCGTGCCAACGTGCTTGGGGTCAGAAGGATCAGAAAGATCCATTATTGATAGGGCATCGTCACCGGCCGTAGCCAAATAAGCATAGCCCTGAGAAATAGAAACTGCCGAAGCTCCATCTAAATAAGGAGAGGCCTTTCCAGCAATTGAGCCTACCGGATTGGGATTAGCGGGCTCAGAAATATCAATAATGGAAAGAGCCTTATCGTCAAAAGCGGCCACATAGGCATAATCGCCCACCACGTAAACCGAATCAGCTCCATCTAAGAAATTAGGAGAACCAGCTCCAGAAATTACTCCAACCACAGTAGGATTGGCCGGGTCAGAAACATCAAAAATAGAAAGGGCGTCATCCATATAAGAAGCAGTGTAAGCATAATTTCCAGCCACATAAACTCCAGAGGCTCCAGCTAAATAATTAGGAGCGCCAGCTCCGGAAACTGCTTTTACCAAGACAGGGTTAGTGGGACTGGAAATATCGAAAACCGAAAGGGAGCTATCCACAAAAGAAGCAACATAGGCATATTTTCCAGAAATCCTGATCGAACTTGCTCCAGCGAGGTAATTTGGGGAACCAGCCCCTTGAATACTTCCCAGAAGTTCCACTCCGGTTATTTTCGCTGCTGGAGATTTGGTAATTTCTATTGGGATTTTGCCCATCAAAACCACAGCCACAATCACCCCAATTACTACTATTCCCAAGATTAACCAGTAAATTTTATCTTTCATATTCTTACGAATTACGAATATTGACAAATATACGAATAATTTAGTTCGACCTTTAGTTTATCTCTAGAAATATTTTACCATAACTTTAAATTCTTTCTAATTAATTCTTTTTTCTCCGGTTTTTTAGCTCCCGGCAATCTCTCAATTAAACTATAAAATTCTAAGTCTTTTAAGCTTTGGGTTACTCTTTGTTTATTATACCCTCCCCAATGGCATTTTTTCAAATTGAAATCTATTGGAACATCTTTTTTAATCTGGATTAGCATCTTTGAGAAAAAAGCTTGGTCTTTATACCTCGACAGTGTTTCTCTTAACTTAGGTTTGAGTTTTTTGGCTTTATCTAATTTTTTTTCTAAATTTTGGTAGAGATTTTCTAAGTTTCCGAATTCTTTAATCAACTCTATTGCTGTTTTTTCGCCAATCCCAGTCACTCCGGGGATATTATCTGAGGGATCTCCTTTTAAGGCTTTAAAATCAAGGAGTTGGGAAGATTTTAAACCTTGGTATTTTTCTTTAACCAAGCTCTGGTCATAGAGAATGACATCTTTTACTCCTTTTCTTAAAAAATAAACTTTGGTCCGGGGGCTAACCAGCTGGAGAGTGTCAAGGTCGCCGCTTAAAATAATAGTTTCTATTTCTGGTAGAATTTGTTTTTTAGGAGCTGATTTGGCAACAGTTCCAATAATGTCATCTGCCTCATAACCTTCCTTTTCAAAAATTGGGACATTGAATCCTTTTAAAATTTCTTTGACTTTTGGAATTTGCTGATAAAGTTCTTCCGGAGCCGGTGGTCTTTTGGCTTTATATTCCTTAAATTTTTTGTGGCGGAAGGTTGGGGCCGGGAAATCAAAGCAAGCTGCAATGAAATCTGGTTGAAACTCTCGAATTGCCTTAAAAAAAACTAACAAAAAACCATAGACAGCGTTAACCAATTCTCCTTTTTTGGTAGTTAAGGGAGGTAAGGCATGATAAGCCCGGTGAATTAAAGAATTACAATCAATGATGATTAGACGTTTTTTTTCACTCATTTTTTAAACCTATCGTAATTTTTCTAGTTTTTTGGTCAATGAATTCAAATTTTATAATTATTGTTTCTCTCGGAAGTATTTTCTGAACCCGCTCTGCCCATTCAATAGTGACAATGTTTTTAGAATTAGAAATAATTTCTTTAAACCCTAAATCTAAGGTTTCTTTTGGTTTTGAAATTCGATAACAGTCAATATGATAAAAGTTCTTAAATCTTGAATCTTTAATCTTAAATTTTCTAAAAATAATGAAGGTGGGGCTAGTAATCCTCTGCTTTATTCCTAATCCTTTAGCAAACCCTTGCAAAAAAGTAGTTTTTCCTCCCCCTAAATCTCCTTCTAGGCCAAAGATTAAAGCCCCTTTTTTGAGTTTAGTTTTTAAAACTTCTTCGGCCAAAATCTCTCCTAGTTTTTTGGTTTGCCGCGGAGTAGTGGTTAAATATTTTACTCTCATTGACTTTTTTAAAAAAATAAGATAAGTTCAAATAATGCAGCGAAAAATTACTGGTGAGGTAAAAATTTCCCCGACTACTCTTAATATAACACAAAAGATAAAAAATGTTTCTGACTTTCAGAAAAGAATTGAAGAATCTTTAGAAAAAAGTGTTACTGAAATCTCAGGGGTTATTTTAGGAGGAGCAATAAATCTTAAGGCTTCTGACGTCCATATCGAACCAAGAGAAAAACAGGCCAAAATCCGAACCAGAATTGATGGAATTTTACAAGACGTTATCACTTTTGACCCTAAAACATACCAAACCCTTCTTTCTAGAATTAAGCTTCTTTCTGGGATTAAATTAAATATTACTGATCGGCCCCAAGATGGCCGATTTTCTGTTTCTATCAATAAAATAGCTATTGAAATCAGGGTTTCAACTCTACCGGCTGAATATGGGGAAACAATTGTCCTGAGGATTTTGAATCCAAAAACCTTAGTTGAGTTAGAAGCCCTAGGTTTAAGGAAAGATTTATTAGAAATATTTCGAGCCGAAATTAAAAAACCTAATGGAATGATTATTATTACTGGTCCCACTGGTTCTGGGAAGACTACCACTCTCTACGCCTTTTTAAGGAGAATCCAAAAACCAGAAATCAAAATTATTACCATTGAAGACCCAATTGAGTATCATTTGAAAGGGATTTCTCAGACCCAAGTCAACCCGGAAAAAGGATATAATTTTGCTTCTGGCCTTCAGTCCATCATGCGCCAAGATCCAGATGTAATTTTAGTAGGAGAAATTAGAGATTTAGAAACTGCCCAAATTGCCCTCCAGGCTGCTCTCACTGGCCACTTAGTTTTTACTACTTTACACACCAATGATGCTGCCGGCACGGTAGCCAGATTAACTAGCTTAGGGACAAAAGCATCTAATATTGGACCGGCGATAAATATGGCTATTGCCCAAAGATTGGTTAGAAAAATCTGTAACAAATGTGGGAAATCAGTAAAGATTTCTCCTCCAAGTTTAAAAAAATTCAAAAAAGCATTAAGAGGACTCCCCAAGGGCATTAAAGTTCCCAGACTCACCAAAGACCTAAAGGTCCTCCAAGTTAAAGGCTGTAAATATTGTAACTTTACGGGTTTCAGAGGAAGAGCTGGGATTTTTGAGACTTTTTTAGTGAACGAAGAAATGGAAAAATTTATTCTGAAAGCACCCTCTATTGCGGCTTTGAGAAAAGAGGCAATAAAAAAAGGCATGATTACCATGCAACAAGATGGATTAATAAAAGTTTTAAACGGAATTACGACCGTCGAAGAAGTAGAAAGGATAACTGGACCAATTAAAAAATAAGCCCCAGAGCTGGGGGCCAAACTTAGGTGTTTGGAACGCAAAGTTTAGAATTTTCCCGAGGAATGATCTCGCTATTAGCCAGACCACCCATCTTTGAAAAACTCCAGACCCCCAGCCCTAAGGCTATTTTAATCTTTTATTATACGAAACTATGAAAGATTTGTCAAGAGCAGCCGCCATTTTGCTTTTCTTTCTCCTCCCTTTTGTTATTCAGGCCGCCAACTCCCTCGAGGTGATTATTAATGAAATCGCCTGGATGGGGGGAGAAAGTTCTTATAACGATGAGTGGGGCGAACTCTATAACAACAGTGACTCACCAATTAATCTTGAGGGATGGATTTTAAAAGCTACTGACGGCACTCCAAAAATTAATTTGACAGGCACCATCGCTGGGAAATCGTTTTATTTATTAGAAAGAACCGATGATAATACAGTCCCCGATATTCCGGCTGATCAAATTTATACCGGGGCCTTGGGGAATATCGGAGAAAGGTTAGAACTTTACGACGGTTCTGGAAATTTAATTGATTTAGTAGACTGCTCTTCCGGCTGGTTCGCTGGCGATAATAAAACTAAACAGACCATGGAAAAAGTAGGTTCTGAAAATTGGCAAATGAGCCAAAATCCTGGCGGGACCCCAAAAGCTAAAAACAGCTCTGGCACTAAATTAAAAGAAGGGGCCGAGGTAAAACCCTTAGAAGAAGAGTTTACTAAGGCGGGAACCAAAAAAAAATTAGCAACGGTTAGCGCGCAATTGCCGGAAAGCTCAAAATCTTTGTCTATCTTATTAATCGCTTCACCTATCGCTATTTTCTCAGGAATAATAATTTTAATCCTTAAAAGGAAAATCAAAATGAGTTAAAATAAAATATATGAGTGGCCACAGTCATGCTAAAACTATTAAGAGAACAAAGGAAGCCAGTGACCAAAAACGGGGTCAAATTTTTTCGAAAATGGCTCGGGTGATTTCGATTGCGGTAAAAGAGGGAGGGCCAAACCCGGAAACCAATACGAAGCTAAAAGTGGCAATTGAGCAAGCCAAGGGTTTTAACTTACCAAAAGAAAATATTGAACGGGCCATCAAACAAGCGACCGGAGGAGCCGAAGGGGCCAATCTTGAAGAGGTTCTTTTCGAAGCTTATGGCCCAGGAGGAATTGCTATTATCGTTGAAGGAATTACTGATAATAAGAATCGAACCTTAGGAGAGATAAAGCAAATTTTTACTCAAAATGGCGGGAAATTGGTTGGGGAGGGTTCGGTGAGATGGATGTTTCAGAGAAAAGGTTGTATTGTTATTGATTTAAAGTTACAAATCGAAGATTTTAAAAATAAAGAAAAATTGGAATTAATGGCAATTGAAGCTGGGGCTTTGGATATTTATTGGCACGATGAAACTTTAGATGTTTATACGAACACTGAAGAGTTAGATAAAGTTAAGAAAAATCTTGAAGAAAAAGGAATTAAAATTGATTCTGTTTCTTTAGATTGGGTGCCAAAAGAAGAAATTGCCCTTAATGAAAAAATAAAAGAAGCTTGCCAGAAACTTTTTGAGGCTTTGGATGAAAATGAAGCAGTCCAAGAAATTTATTCTAATTTAAAAATATGATTATTTTAGGGATTGACCCAGGCATTGCTAATACTGGCTTCGGGATAATAAGAGAAGTCAAAAGTCAAAAGGTAAAAGCCAAAAATAATTTTAGGTGTTTGGGCTACGGCCTTATTCAAACTAGTCCTTCTTCAACGACTCCGGAACGTTTAAAGAAGTTGAATAATGAACTTAGTGGGTTAATTAAGAAATATCGACCCAAGGTCCTAGCGATAGAAAATGTCTATTTTTTTAAAAATTTGAAAACAGTTATGGCAGTCTCCCAGGCTGAGGGGGTAGTTTTCCTTGCTGCCGCTAGGAAAAAAATCCCGGTTTACGAATTAACTCCCCTAGAAGTCAAAATGACAATAACTGGTTATGGAAGGGCAGAAAAATCAGAAGTTCAAAAAAGAGTAAAAAAAATACTTAATTTAAATGAGGCGCCAAAATCAGACGATGCGGCTGATGCTTTAGCTATCGCCATCACGTGTTCTCTAAAGAGGGCTTGACAAGCCTTTTGAGAACCTTATAATAGTCATTAGAGTAAAACCCCTCAAAATAGGGGTTATGGTTTTTAAAAGTAGAACCGAAAGGTCGATGCAATTAAAAAAGTAAAATTTTAAAAAATATGATTTACGAAGACAAAATTTTAACTCCTTTTGTTGGTCAAGAAGAACCTGAAACTCCAGAAGAACCCAAAGAAGAAGGCGAAGAGAAAGAAGAGAAAGAAGAAACAACTGAGTAACCTAAAGCCCCCTTTAAAAGGGGGCTTTATTTAAATTACTTTAATAAATTTTCTTTTTCCTATCTGGACAACCTGTCCTTTTTTTATTTGGATAATTTCTTGCCAATTTTTTTGAATTTTCCCATTTATTTTTACTCCCCCTTGTAATATCAGTCTTTTAGCTTCCGCTTTTGAAGAGGCCAATTTTGTTTTTAGCAAAAGCTCTAAAATATCTAGGGAATTCTCTCCAATCCGAATTTGGGGAATTTTTGAAGGTAATTTTTTTTCTTTGAATATTTTGTTGAATTCTTCTTCAGCTTTTCTGGCTGCCTTTTCCGAATGATATATTTTAACAATTTCAAAAGCCAGTTGTCCTTTTAGAACTGCTGGGTTAACTCTTTTAAACTGAAGCGCTCTTTTATACTGCCGGATCAATTCAGATGGTAGATTAGTAAGAAGCTCAACATAAGAAATAATCAGATTGTCAGGAATAGACATAATTTTCCCAAACATTTGGTCAGCTGAATCGGCAAGCCAAACACAGTTCCCAGAGGTTTTACTCATTGGTTTACCGTCAATACCTAAAATCATTGGCAAGGTTATAATAAATTTTTCTTTTCCTCGCATTTTTTGTTGTAATTCTCTGCCAATAAGCATATTGAAAAGCTGATCGGTTCCCCCGATCTCTAAATCGATATCCAAAGCCACCGAATCATATCCTTGAAGTAAAGGATATAAAGTCTCGTGAGCCCAAACCGTGCCTCCCCTCTTTAATCTTTTCTGGAACATCTCTCTTTGAAAAAGTTTTACGGCTGAAATATGAGAGGCAATATTAATTATTTCTTTAAGGCTCAATTTGCGAAGCCAATCCCCATTATATTTAATTTTTACCTTTGAGAAATCTAAAATCTTCCCAGCCTGTTTTTTCCAAGTTGCTATATTTTTTTTAATCTCTTTTTCGGTAATTAATGGCCTGGCCTGTTCTCTAAGTGAAGGGTCGCCAGCCAGAACCGTTCCAGTGCCAACCACTAAAATCGCTTCGTGCCCTAAATCAGCAAATTCCTGAAGCTTCCGAAGAGCCTTACTATGCCCAAGGTGTAACGCGCCAGTAGGATCAATCCCGTTGTAAAGTCTTATTTTTCTTTTCCTCATAAGGTTCTTTAAGTCTTCTTTGCCGGGCAAAACTTGCTCTACTCCCCAGGTTAAGACTTCTTCAATTTTTTTAGGGTCAGTATTTATTTTCATGCATTTTTATCTTAAGATAAAAGGACGGAGTTGTAAAATATACCACGATGGCTGAAAGAAAATACTATCGAAAAACCTATCAAAAAACTAAGAAGGGTGGTTTTTATTTGCCCCGGAGTATCTTCAAAGGATTGTTATGGGGTTTTTTATTTTTTATTTTTTGTTTATTGTTTGTTTTTGTTTATTACGCTAAAGATCTCCCTCGGCCAGAAAAATTTACTGAAAGACAACTTGTCCAATCCACCAAAATTTATGACCGCTCCGGGGAAGTCATTTTATATGAAATTTATGGTGAAGAAAAAAGAACAGCGGTTTCTTTGGAAGCGGTACCTGAGCATGTCCGCCAGGCAGTGATTGCCGCTGAGGATGCTAATTTTTATCATCATTTTGGAATCGACTTAAAAGCGATAGCCAGGTCAATTTTAATTAATTTTAAAATTATGAAGCCGATTTATGGCGGCTCGACTATCCCCCAACAACTAATCAGATCGACCTTCTTTTCTCCCGAAAAAACCGCCGAAAGAAAAACCAGAGAAATTGTTTTGGCTCTAGAATTAGACCGCCGTTATTCTAAAAACCAAATTCTGGAATGGTATTTAAACCAAGTTCCTTTTGGCCAAAATGCTTACGGGATAGAAGCAGCCAGCCAAACCTACTTTAAGAAATCTGTTTCGGAAATTTCCTTAGGGGAAGCTGCCACCTTAGCCGCTTTGATTCAAGCCCCTTCTCGTTTGTCCCCTTACGGAGAAAATAAAGATAAACTCTTAACCAGAAAAGATTATGTTTTAGGCCAAATGGCAGTTAAAGGATTCTTCACTCCTGCAGAGATAGAAGAAGCGAAAAAAGAAGAAATAAATTTTGTTGAGAAACGGACCCAAATTAAAGCTCCCTATTTCACCCTCTGGGTGAAGAACATTTTGGAAGAAAAATATGGTGAAGATTTTTTAAGGGAGAAAGGCTTGAAAGTATATACCTCTTTGGATTGGGAAGTTCAGAAAATAGCTGAGGAAGCGGTAAGGAATGGAATTAAAAAAAATAAGGCTTCCAATGCCCACAATGCCGCCCTGGTTGCAATCGAACCAAAAACTGGAGAAATTATATCTATGACCGTCGGAACCGGGGATTATTATGCTCCACCTTATCCAGAGGACTGCATTGAAGGGAAAACTTGTCTATTCGACCCAAAATTTAACGTAGCTACCTTGGGATTAAGGCAACCAGGTTCAGCTTTCAAACCTTTTGTTTACGCTACCGCCTTTAAAAAGGGCTATGATGATAAAACTACCGTAATCGATGAAGAGACCAATTTTGGAGTTTGGGGGGGGAAAGAATATACCCCCCAGAATTATGATGAGAAATTCCGCGGGGAGGTAACTTTAAGAGAGGCCCTGGCCCAATCGATAAATGTCCCTTCAGTAAAAGTTCTTCTTAATTTCGCTGACCCACCAGAAAACTTTAAACTTGGTAAGGAACCCAACAGTATTAAAACCGCCGAAGACTTAGGAATAACTACTTTAAAGCCGCCTTATGGGCCCTCAATAGTTTTGGGGGGTTGGGAAGTAAAACTACTAGAAATGGTTTCAGCTTACGGAGTTTTTGCCACCGACGGCCTAAGAATCGAACCAATCCCCATTTTAAAGATTGAGGATTTAGCTGGGAACATTATCGAGGAAAATAAAAAAACTCCTAAAAGAGTTCTGGACAAGAACCCAGCTAGATTAATCAATGATATTTTATCAGACAATGAGGCCCGAGCCCCCTTGTTCGGCTGGCATTCAGCTTTGTATTTTGAAGGTTATCAGGTGGCAGCAAAAACTGGGACCACCCAAAATTACCGCGACGCCTGGACTGTTGGTTACACCCCGTCACTGGTAGCTGGAATCTGGGCTGGGAACAATGATAATTCTCCAACAGCTAAAAAATCGGGAGTAATGCTTTCTGCCCCGATTTTTCATAATTTTATGGAGAAAGTTTTGCCAAAGTACCCTAAAGAAAATTTTGAAAAACCCCAAATAGCTGAAGCTGTTAGCTTGCCTTAATCGGCATCACAACATAAATATAACTCTCATCTCCGGCTGGTTTCAAAACCCCTGGTCCTTCAAAGCCGGTTAATTCAAAGACTACTTCTGAGCTTTTTATATTCAAAAGGCCGTCTATCAAGAACTTGTGATTAAAAGAAATTTCAAGTTCTTTTCCCTTTATTTTGCCAGCCAAGTAACTATGGTACTCTCCTAAATCTGGGTTTTGGCTAAAAACTTCCACTTTTTCTTTTTTCGGATCTATTTTTAATTTAACCTCATTAACTTTCCCGCTGAAAAGAGCGGCTGATTTAATTTGGTTCAAAAATTCATTTCTTTGGAAAACAACCTGGGTTTCATATTTTTTGGGAATAATTTCTTGATAGTTTGGGTATTCTCCTTCGATTAACCGAGAGATAAGTTGAATCTGGGGGTGAGAAGTTTCAGCCATTGGCGACTCAAATAAAACCTGATTCGGAGAAAAACAAATCCGGAGCTCTCCCTCCTTTTCCCCGAAAATATTGATAATTTCTTTAGCTGCTTTCTGGGGAAGGATGAAAGTATACTCTTTAGACAATAGGGGGCTGGACATTTTCAAGTTCTGGTAAAAAGTTTTCTCTCCTAATCTGAAACTATCGGTGGCAGCCATTTTTATAAAATCTTTCTGGAAGACAAGGAAAACGCCGGAAATTTCAGGCTTAGCAGTGGAGGGAATGGCGATATCGGCAATTTGGTTTAAGCCTTGGCAAAAAGAATGGTTATCAACCAAAATGGATTCTCCTTCGCCAATTTGAGGAATGATTGGGAAATCTTCAGGGCTGAAGCCTTTTAATGTAGTTCGGTAATTTTCACACTCAATCATTAAAGTCGAATTTTTTAATTCTAAAGTAATTTGTTTATTCGGCAGAAAATTTACGAAAGTAGAAAAAATACGAGCCGGGATAGTAATCACACCTTCTTTTTCTATTTTTGCCAATGCCCACCATTTTATACCTATTTCTAAATCAGTAGTCGCTAGGTTTAAGAAATTTTTTTCTGCCTTTACTAAAATATTATTTAAAATAGGTAACGAAAGTGATTTTGTTGAAATTCTTTCGACAATCCCAACTCCTTCTTTTAATTTTTCTTGTAATATTATTAATTTCATAATTATTAGTTATTAGTAGGGTGGAAAACTTTTTTTTGACCTGTAGTTAGATAGAAAATAAAGTGGGAATTTTTGGGGAAATTATGGGTAAATTTGTCTAATTATATTTTATTAAGGGTTTTTCCTCTTTTTATATACTGAAAATCCGCTGTCTGATCAAACTAATTTCATCGTTAAGATTTTCATCCGTTTCTAGTTCTTTTAAAACTTTTCCATAAGAATGAATAGCAGTAGTGTGGTCTTTCCCCCCAAATTTCCTGCCGATAAAAGGATAGGAGCTTTTTAAATCTTCTCTCAATAAATACATAGCTACTTGCCTGGGTTTGACAATTTCTTTTTTTCTTGAAGAAGACAATAAATCTCTTTCTTTTAAATCATAAAATTCAGCTACCACTTGAATTATTTTTTTGGGGGTTGCCACTTTGGCCGGAGAAAGGATTAAGTTTTTAAGCAAGGATTTGGTGATTTCAAGATCAGGGGGTTTGTCATTTAATTTTTGATATGCAGAGAGACGATTTAAAGCCCCCTCTAACTCTCTGATGTTTCTTTGGATGTTAGAAGCGGCATAGTTTAAAACTTCCTCTGAAAAATCAATTTTTCTTTCTTGGGATTTAGTTTTCAAGATTGCTACCCTTGTTTCATAATCGGGGTAACCGATATCGGCTGTCATCCCGCCCTCAAATCTTGACCTTAATCTTTCAGCCAAGGCCGGGATTGCCTTAGGAGGACGATCTGAAGAAAGAATTATTTGTTTATTTTTTTCATAGAGGTAGTTAAAAGTATGGAAGAATTCTTCTTGGGTTTTTTCTTTCCCGGCTAAAAATTGGACATCATCTAATATCAAAACATCGATAGACCGGTATTTTGATTTAAAGTTCTCAATCTCGTGATTTCTGATAGAAGAAACTACTCCAGCCGTAAATTTTTCAGAAGGAATATATTTTACTTTCTTTTGGGAGAAGTTTTTAATCGCTTCGTTGCCCACTGCTTGAAGAAGATGAGTTTTACCTAGGCCTACTCCCCCATAAACAAAAAGGGGGTTATAAACAAAACCAGGATTTTTTGAAACTGCCCAAGCCGCAGCCTGGGGTAGCTCGTTAAAGGGGCCAACGACAAAATTTTCGAAAGTATATCTAGGATTGAGGTTGGTTTCTTTATCCACTTTAAATTCTTGGAATTCAAGTTGGCCGGCTTCAGACAGCGAGGCAACAGGAGTCTTTTTAGAAATTTTTAACTCGGTTTTCCCTACTGTATATTTAACCTCCTTAATTTCTTCATCTAAACTATGCAAAATTTTTAAAATAGTTTTGCCGTATTTATTTTCAAGCCACTCTTTGGCGAAAGAATTAGAGACAGAAACTACTATTTGGTTTCCTTCTTGAGAAACAATCTCAGTATTTTTAAACCAAGTAGCAAAATTAGCTTGAGAAATGCCTAATTGGACCTGGGCTAAGACTGCTTGCCAGATTTCTTCTTTAACCATTGGTATTGCTTATTTAATATCTTCTTTTGTCATTATACCATAGGTCAAGTAAACAGAAAATTAAACCCGATTAGATTTAATTTATCTGGCGGAGTTAATAACTTGGGCAAAACTTGTGAATCAAAGAAGATAACTTTCTTTCCCAACTGCGCTTCTATGGTTATAGAAGTTTGTTAATTGACTTTAGTTTTTTTGGGGGTAAAATAAAAATTAGTATGTCGATTACTTACCAACCCCAAAAAAGAAAGAGAAAGCGAAGCCACGGTTTTAGGGCTAGAAAAAAAACAAAAGGGGGAAGAAGAGTGTTAACCAGCAGGAGAAGGAAGGGCAGACGGGAATTAACAGTCTAGAACATATGTTGCCTAAAATTAATAGCCTTAAAAAAGGGAAAGACATTGAAAGGGTTTTTGAAAAAGGGAAAAGATTTAAAGAAGATTCTCTGATTTTAAAAATAACTAAAAATGCCCTACCTCAAACCAGGCTTGGGTTTATAGTTTCCAAGAAAGTTTCAAAAAAGGCTACTTTAAGAAATAAAATCAAAAGAAAGCTGAGAGAGATAGTTAGTAAAAAAGGGAAAAAATTTAAAAAAGGATGCCACCCATTCGCCACCCGTCCGGGGATGGACATATTGTTAATTGCTTTACCAGGGTTAGAAACAAAAGATTTTTGGGAAATAGATGAGACCCTCAACAAATTATTTGAAAAAGCAAAATGTTCAATAAGTTAGAGCTTCATTTCACATTTTCGATAAATTAAAAATTTACCTCAATGTTTAAAAAATTAACTTTCAAAATTATTCGGTTTTATCAAAATTTTCTCTCCCCGAACTTAGGAAAAAATTGTCGCTTCTATCCGAGCTGCTCAGAATATACTTATCAGGCTATTGAAAAATATGGATTATTAAAAGGAGGCTGGAAAGGATTTAAAAGAATATTAAAATGTTATCCCTGGCGCTCTGGAGGAATAGACCTTCCTTAAATTTCTAAAACATGGAATTACTCATTAACGCTTTCAATGTAATATTATATCAGCCATTATTTAATGCCTTAGTTTTACTCTATGAATATTTACCCGGTCATGATTTTGGAGTGGCCGTGATCGCTCTAACCGTTATCGTCAGACTCCTTTTCTATCCTCTAATGGTCCAAGCTATAAAATCCCAGAAGTCTTTAAGCGAGCTTCAGCCTAAAATCCAGGAAATCCAAAGTAAATACAAAAATGATAAAGAAAAGCAGGCTCGGGCAACGATGGAGCTGTATCAAAAAGAAAAAATTAATCCTTTTGGCGGATGCTTACCCCTTTTACTCCAGTTGCCAATTTTACTCGCTCTTTACAGAGTATTTTGGCAAGGGCTACAACCAGGGGCAATGGACATGCTTTATAGTTTTGTCCCCCACCCGGGAGCAATCGACTCTACTTTTTTAGGAATTATTAATCTTGGAGAGGCTAGTCTGGTCTTAGCAGTCTTGGCTGGGATTACCCAGTTTTTTCAGACCAAAATGATTACTCCCAAAACTCCAAAAGCTAAAAAAGGAGAAGGCCAGATGGCTCAGTTTTCCGGGATGATGCAAAAGCAGATGCTTTATTTTTTCCCAATCTTTACTGTTTTTATTCTTTGGAAATTGCCAGCTGCCATTGGTCTTTACTGGATAATTACGGCTTTATTTTCAATATTGCAGCAGTATCTAATTTTCAAACCTAAAGGCGAAGAGGATAAATCCTCTTCTTCACCTTCACTTCCATAAATGGAAGCTCGGTATATGAACCAGCAAATCCTTGAAATAATCAAAGAAATTACTAAGGAATTTTTTAAAAAAACAACTTTTGAAGTTGAAATCGAATTTTTACCCCCACAAGAACTTACTCTTCCTATTAATCTAAAAACTGATGAACCCCAAATTTTAATTGGGGAAGGGGGGCAGACCCTAGTTGAAATTCAGCATCTTTTGAAAATAATTCTAAAGAGAAAAATTCAAGAACCCTTTTTTATTGACCTTGATATCAATGGTTATAAAAAGAAAAAAATTGAGTATTTAAAGGAATTAGCTAAATCGGTAGCTGATGAAGTGGCTCTAATTAAAAAAGAAAAAAGCCTGGCTCCGATGCCAGCTTACGAAAGAAGAATTATTCATTTAGAATTGGCTGACCGTCAAGATGTTACTACTGAAAGTATCGGTCAAGAACCAGAAAGAAAAGTAATGATTAAACTACGACCCCAAAAGATTTTATAGTTATTTTCTAGCTCTAATAATAAAAGACTCTAAACAATCATTTCTGCCCCACCAACCGCATTGGCCCAGGCGATGGTTGCTCAAATCGTTTACGCTGGACATAAACACTTCGCACTCTCCGGTATAATTTACCCCGTCAAAGAGAAGGGCCACATAGTGCCCTTCCATTTTCATTGAGGTAATTTTATTATTTGCTTCTTCCAGGTTTGGCTCTTGCGTATTTTTATAAGGGCCGAGGATGTAAGGGTCTTTGTTGGCTGTATAACTTTCATCTCCAAAAAATGTTACTCCACCAAGCGGGGCGGCTTCTAAAGGTTTGAGATAAATAGTGATTGAGGAAACATTACCGCTTAAATCAGACCCGTATCCGTGGCCATCGGGCGGAGGACCACCACCACATTCAGCGAGACAAACATCTCTGGTATCATAACCTTTACTAAGGGCGGCACAGCAATATTGATTTTGGATCTCTGTCGTTCCGCACATACAGGAACCCTTTTCTTCTAATTCACAAGCCGGCCGCATACAATTGGGGGTTTGGGTGCATTTTCCATTTTGGCAATTGCCAGGGCTACATTTTTGGGTAAAACCAGTACAACGATTTCCCTTACAAAAATATTCAAGTAAAAAAGTGCTATCTTCACAATAATCAGTGTGTGAGCCTTCGCTGTCAGAACACGTCCCTTTCTGGCTATAATCTATGCCCCCATCAGTTTCTTCACAGGTTGGAGGGGCGGCTGAACAGATTCCGGCGGAACAGCCATTCGGGCTACAATCATGTTCTTCGGTTTTACATCTTTTAGTAGTTTGGTCGCAATAATATTCTATCAAAATGGTGCTGCTGCCATATTTACATTCATCAGTTCCTTTCCAGACCGAATCTCCATTTATTTCATAGCAAGACCCGAGCGTATCGTAATCCTTTCCTCCATCGGTGTCATTGCAATCAGCGGGCGGGGTCCCAGCGTGACAAGCCCCATTCCGACAATAATCATATCCTCCCACGAGGCAATCATAGGCACTTTGCTTACATTCAGAACCATCACAATAGGCTTCATACAGAACATCACCTATGCATGTATCCCAAAATTTCAGTACTTCATCTTCTTTACATTCTCCGTAAGTATCCCAAGCCTGACCTTCGTCGGTATCAGTACAGGTAGCAGCCTCGCAGCTGCTTATTCCTATTGGGTTAGTCCCATAATATTTACTGGGATTATCCCACCTGTTTGAGGCTATTCCTTCTGCATCGCTTAAATTAAAACAAGTATTTTGCTCTTGGTCAAAAAGAGCTGCTTCGCCCATAGAATTTTCTTCTTTATGCAAGATGGCAGCATATTTTTTATCTTCTGCCTTACAGCGGTATTGGAACTCATATTCAGTTTCAGTAACGTATTCTGCTTCGTCTCCGCCTCTTTCTTGGCATCTTGCTTGAGCAATGTTTTTTGCCGCTGCTTCTGTAGGGCCCTCCTCTTTTAAAACTTGAATTGCTCCTATGTCGCTGAAGCCATAAACAAATTTTATTGATTGGGCTTTATTGTTAAAATCAGGCAGGGTAGAAGAGCTTATCTGATAAATTTTATACTCGCTCGTTTCGTCGCAATTTTTTCCGGCATAAAGATAAACTCCAGGCCAATGGTAAATTAACTCAATTGAATCGCCAGAAATATTCTTTATCTCCTCTGTTCCCTCATTGCCGGAATAAGTTAACTCCGAACAGCTGCTGTCAGAATAAACTTTGACGGTTAAATCTTCTGGTTTGGCGCGGAATTTTATACTCTGCAAAGTCTGAGGGGAACCGTCTTCTCTTTTAGGGAGAATATTTTTAAGGTCAAAATATTTTCCTCCTTGAGTAATAGGAACCGGCGTATCAAAAAAGTCGTCGGGGTTATCAACACAATTAGGGTTGACACAAAGATAAATGCCTTTCTCTGAGGTTTCAGCTGAAAGGGGTTCTGGAACTACCAATTGAGGATTAATAGTATTTAAAATTAAATAAGAAGAAAGAAGAATAATCAAGCCAAAAAATCCAGCCATAATTTGGTCTTGTCCATCTTTCATTTTGGTGGGGTCGCCAGCTGAAGTTAAATAGAGGATTCCGCCATAAACCATTGCTCCAAAAACGATTAGTCCGCCAATAATTACAGCAAGGGTAAAAATGTACTTTAGATAATCCCCAAGAGCAGAGCTTTCAGTAACAGTAGGAGTTTCAACTCCGGGGACGCCAAGCTCTGGATATTCGATTTCCAACTCTCTTCCTTTACCCTGGGCGAGACAAAAACCGCCGGCTAAAAGAGAGAGTAAAATAAATACGAAAATAAATTTTTTAAAGTTTTTCATCTTTTTATAACCGGCAGCAATAATAATTACCAGGATAACACCCCTCTTCCTGGGTTAATTCATTCCCTCCGGTCATTATCGTCCATAAATTTTCCAGGCTGAATGCAATAACTTTCCATTGAAGCTGGAAATAGACTATCGGTTTTTTCCAAAAAGGGGCGGCTTTTAATTCTTCAACAAATTGCTCTATTTCCTTTAAATCTTCAGCCGCCTGGGAAGAGAAGCAAGCCATCTGGTCTTCTCCTAAAAGACCTAATTGATTTGCTTGTTGGCAGGTTAAAAGATAGTTGCCAACCAGATTCTCAGCATATTCTTCAGCTGGAATCCAGCATAAAGCCAATTGACATCTGGCAAAATCCAATTGCTCTAAAAGGTAAGCTCTTTTTAATTTCTCCGGCGTGTTAGTTTCTTCAATATTATTTTTTAAAGTTTCCTGGGAAGCTTTAATCGCTTCATAACCCCTGATAATTGGGTTGAAGTAATCTCCGCAACAGCCGTGACAGAAATCGGCATAACAATATTCATAACAATATTTGGTTTCCCCCTCATCGTCTTTTTTGCAATATTTACAAGAAATTTCTTCTTCAGTGGTTTTTCCTGGACGTTTTGGGTCAGGAACGTTAATTTTAAATGATTCGTACCAGCAACATTCCTCTTTATGTTCTTCCTGGCTGCAATATTCATTGCAGAGGATACATTGGGTATAGTCCTCGTTGCACTTTTCTGGATAAATCGATTTGCCCCTACTTATTTCTCTACCTAATTCTTCTTCACATTTTTCTTCATCAGGCTGATCTGGCTGAAGCGCTCCAGCGGTGATGCTATAATATTTGCGACAATTAGTTTCACATTTTCTTCCTCTGTCTTCCCAGTCAGTATAGCCCTGGCAATTCCATTTTTGATAATCGGTTAAAATTCTTTCTCCCCATAAAATCATATCTTCTCCGTTTGTAATTATTTCTTCAAAATTAAGCTGCATATCTATCGCTCGGGCAGCAGTATTATCCATTACTTCACCAACCGGAATTTCTACTCCGCAGGTCCATTCGCCGGTTCCCTCTAAAGGCAGGCAGGATTTATTAGTAAAATTTCCAATTTCAGTTTCGCAGAAGGTCGGGCAATTGTAGCAAACACAAACTCCGCTTTTTTCGTCGTACTCTGGGCCAAAACAATTTTCCGGGCAAACCAAACCCAAACCTTCACAGGGATTTTCTTCCTCATCGGCAGAAACTCCTCTTTCTCCAGTATATAAAAAATTGGGGATTAAAGAAAGAAAGAGTGAAAAGACGAGAATTATGGTGGTCGATTTTTTAAAACTTACCATAATAGTTTGGGGCAATAAAAAGTAGCCGGGTCAAGCCCTTCTTCAATCCAAAAAACTTCTTTTTTAATATCTTTCCAGGTTGGTTCTTTCTCGATGTTAAGGTCGGCAATGGCTGTTTCAGGAACTCTCATCTGGTCATAACTAATAGGCGGATCTTCGCAGTTTTGCATTAAATCTCTTCCTTCTAAAACCCAGGTTAAATCCTGACGAAAATCGTTGATAAGTTTAAGATTAGTTATGGTTATAGGCAAGATAGATGTAAGTTCTTCCCACTGCTCTTCTTCGCCTTCTTTCCAGAATCCAATTTGGATTAGAACTTCTGTAAAAACTTCTTTAATATATTCATTTGCCAGAAGTAATTCAAAATTATATTCGGTTTCAGTAGGTTTATCTTCCACTAGAATTCGGAGGACATTTTCATAACTCAATAAATTTTTAAAACGCCAGTCTTCTCCGGTTAAAACTTCAGTCAGCCCTTCTTTACTTTTTACCAATTTATTCAAATTCTCCTCTTTTCTTAAAACCAAAACTAACTTCTTTCTTAATTCTTCTTCTTGGCTTAGTTTGCTGCTTAATTCGCCAACGGCCGAGTTAAAATCAGGATAAGGAATAGCTCTTCTTCCGGCGCTGTTTGGCTGTCCGGGAGTGCCGTAAATTGGGTTTCCTCCTTGGTCTAGGCCGTTAATATAGTCAGGCCTCCAGGATTCTTGAACTTTGGCCGAGAAATTAGTTGTCCAATTTTCCATATTTAAACATCCTTGGGGATTCATTCTTTCCATTGAAATTTTTAATTCTTTATCACCGCCAAACCAACCTAATCCGCAGTCCATTTCTTCGATCGGGTTGCCAAATTCATCATAAAGAATTAACATTTCTCCTTCATCAGCTAATTTCCCCTCGTAAACTAAATTAACTTCGGTGTCAGAAAATACATTTTCATTGTTGGCTAAAAGATAAAAACTACCAGTCGGAATTATGCCCCGGAGCTCAATGTCAATGGTCCCACTAACGGTTTTAATTCTCCAATTGCCACTTTCTGTTTCAAAATTAATATCCTCTCGAGTATTGTTGTATAATTCAATCCATTCGTCATTTGGGTCAGCTGAAGTCCCCATCCAGCCGATTTCATTAAAGGCCACTTCATTTTTTCGGATTCCCAACTCCCGCATCATTATTTTAGCTGCGTTTCTGTCTTGAGTTAATAAACCGCTTTCAACTAAATACCTCATTACCAGGGGAATGCCTAGAATCTCTTTTAATTTTCCTTCGTCTATCGTTGTAAACTCTTCTTCGGCAGGGTCGCCAAGGAGAATTTTTTTAATTAAATCTTTAGTTTGAGTATTTTTTAATAGACAATCAATAACACCTATTTTTGGGGGGCAAGCATCGCCGGGGCAGCAAATTCTTTGATTATTTTTTAGAGCTTCAGTCAAAGGGAAAAGACCCAAGGTGAGTCTTAATTCTTTTAAAGCGGTTTTAATATCAACCAAGTCTTTAAAGGGGTCATTTTCTTTTTCTTCTTCGCTTAGCAGGTTTTTATCAATTAAGCTTCTGACTAGTAAATCCTCGTAGGGTTTAGTTGCATCTTGTTCGGCATTACAACAGACCGGTTTTCCTTCCTCGTTTTCTTTAATGCAAATACAATTACAACGGTTACACCATTCTGTTTCAAAACCGCAGATTTCGCTACAGGGACATTCCTCAAAAAATTCACAACAGCTATAGGGGCATTTTTGGTAATAATATTGATGGACCATTCCCTTACCTTCGCAACATTTATAAGCACCACAGCTTTCCCAACAGCCTTCATTTTGAGTTCCTTCACAACAAAGATTACCCAAGGGGCAACTTTCCCAAAGCCCGGTTTCTTCATTCAAATCACAAATCTCTTTACATTCAGCCCAATCACAAACGTCCTTACAGCAATCCCGGCAGCAATTTTGGCAATTGTATAATTTTTGTAATTTTTCGACCGGTTCTTTAAGATTCTCAGCCTTAATTTGAATTGCTTTAGAAAGCCACTTGATACAATTCAACCTTTCTTGATTTTCTAAAAATTGGGTAGTATCACCATTATCATCAAACTGATAACAATCAGCCGGTTTAAATCCTGATGGGAAAGCCTCAGTTCTTTCCCCCCAAAGGTTTTCAACCAAACCTCCCAAAGGAATCTCAACATAGGTGGTTGGCTCAGGTTTGGAGGGGCCAGCAGCCGGCAGGCCGGTTGGCGCTCCTCCCGGCAGAGAAACTTCCCAGGCTACTAATTGAGGATTAATTGTGTTTAAAATTAGGTAGGCCGAAGCTAAAATTAGTAAACCTAAAAAACCGGCAGATATTTGGGATTTAGCATTTTTGATCCGGGCGAGGTTACCAGCCGAAGTTAAATAACGCACTCCGCCATAAATAAAAGAGCTAAAAGCGATTAAAGCACTCAAATATAAAGAAAATTGAAAAATATATCTAACATAATCGGGCAAAGCGGTTTTAGTAGTAGTTGGAGCGGTGGTCCCAGGAATTTCTGGGTAAGTAATTTCTAAAGGTTTTTGGGCTAAAATAAAAGATGCCCCCAAAAAGAGAAAAAGGAGCAAAATTAAAAAAAATAATTTGTCTTTTTTTATTTCCATTATTCCATTAGTTCCTTTTTGGCTTCTTTAATTTTCAGCACTTCTTCGGGAGCGGTGGTAATTATTTGGTCTTCGGTATAAGAAGCCATTGATTTTATCGCCACATGTTTCTGGCCGGCAAAAAATATTCCCTCTCCTACTTCGGCCTCTAACAATAAATATTTTTCTTCCTCGGTTAAATCAAAAGTTTTTTTAACTATATCCATCGTAGCCGGTGACTGTTTCATTAAAAGCTGTAAAGAAGAATTAGTGATGATGGGCTGACCGTAATTAGATTTCATAAAGTCATTAACATCTTGAGTAACCGTAGTTACTCCCAACCAATATTTTCTGGCTCGCTTGGCAATTCCGAACAGAAAGGAAGCTCCGTCTTCGGTCTGCATCAACCACCAGGCCTCATCTACCACCAGAATTCTTTTTTTCAGTTCGGACCTAACCTTGTTCCAGATATATCTCATAATGATAAACATGGCTATTGGCCTTAATTCATCTTCCATATCTCTGATGCCGAAAACGACAAAAGGTTTTTCCATGGAAATATTGGTTGATTGATTGAAAAATTGAGCAAAAGTTCCTTTGGTAAATTTCCTTACCCTTCTGACTAAAGACTCTGCTCCTTCCATTCCCTCCAAAACCGCTTCGAAGTCCTGCATCAAGGGTATCCTTTCTTGCCAAAGACTGGGATTAGTTTCGGGGGTAATGTCTTTAGCGGCATAAGTTTCAGCCAGGGCCCGATCAATGATAGCATCTTCTTCAGGGGTTAATCCTCCAAACATGATTCTCAGAAGCCCAACCAGGTTAATAACGTTTGACCTTAAAACATCTTCGGGTTTTTCGTCTTCTCTGGGAATGGGCAAATCAAAAGGATTAATATGATTGGGAGAAGCTAAAGAAATATTAAAGAAAGAACCGCCAACGGCATCTGACAAAAACTTATATTCATTTTCGGGGTCAATAACAATGACATCCACCCCTAACATTAAAGAACGGAGGATTTCTAACTTAATGGCGTAAGATTTCCCACTTCCGGCCTTACCGAAGCAAATTGAGTTGGCATTCTCTAAACTGAATCTGTCAAATAAAATTAAAGAATTATTATGACGATTGATTCCGTATAAAATTCCTTCATTGGAACTTAGGTCGAAAGAAACAAAAGGGAAAATGCTGGATAAGGGGCCAGTATTCATTGAAGTATGAACCTGGAGCTGGTCTAGGCCAGAAGGAGTGGAAGCAGCAAACCCTTCCCTTTGTTGATAGAGGGCAGGTTTAATATAAATTAATCTCGATTCCAAAATTGATCTTAGAGTAGTTTCCGTTTCTTTTAGTTCTTTTTGGCTGTCTCCATAAATAGTTAAATAGAGACCGAGCTTGAACATTCTTTCTTGGGCGGTTTGTAACCTATCTCTTAAAGACTCAATGTCCCGGTAAGCAGTTTCTAAAGCCGGATCTCTAATCAATCCCTTTTCTTCTCTTTCCATCAGTTCAGCCTGAACTTCAGTCACGCTTTTTCTTAATTGTTTCAAAATCATTCCCGTTTCAACGGGATGGATGTGGAAGCCAATATCCATCGGGGTATCTAGATTAATTACCGGAGAAAACCAGGACGTACTCAAATATCTTGGATAGGAGAAGATAAAAAAGGATTTGACAAATTTTTTCCCTAACTTTAAATAATCTGGAGATAAAGCAATTGAGGAAGGGGCAATGATATCTCTTGCTTCTACTGCCCTGGTTTCAAAAATTTTTTCCGGGGTTTCCTCTTTCTTTTTTAAAAATGGTATTTTAATGAAAGCCATAGTTTTAACGTATTAGCTCTGGGGGGATTTCGGGATAATAACCAACCTCAGCTTCTTCGGGATGATATAAGCCCCAGAAAAGTTCAATCAGTTCAGAAGTATTTAAAGGGACACATTGCAGCCCGCATCTTCTTAGACCCAAAGCCACGAATTCCATTCTTTGCCAGAGTTGGGATTTACACTGTTGAAAGCGCTCTTCACTGAAAGGAGGAGGTTGCTTTTTGAGTAAACCCATCATTTTTTTCATTCCGGGGATCTCCACTAAGGTAAAAGGGACTACCACAAAAAAACTTTTTGACATAATTGCTCCCCCGCCAATTAAATCTTTAATAAACTTTTGGTATCCGGCAGTTTGAGTTTTAAGCAGCTCATTTTCTTGTTTTCTTTCTAACTCTTTTAATTTATCTAAGTAGCCAGTAATATTAAGCCTCCGAGACTGGACGACAATCTCTAAAGAAAAATCTAAAGAATTTAAGAAATTCTGAAACTGATAGATAATGGCGTTTTGTTCCTCGTCAGATTTTAAGGCAAAATTTAAAGAAGAGACCATTATTACTCCTCTCATTGCCTTATTCCTTAAAAGAATAACTCCTTCTCTAATTTGATCGATTTCTAAAAATTGTTGAGTGGAAGCTGACATTTTAATTTTGAGCAAAGCGAGAAATCAAGGTTCTGCTTTGCAGGTTCTTAATTACGAAGCAATCAAGGTTCTGCCGAAGGTAGGTCCTTATTTAGTTTTGGTTTCGATTTGAGTCCTCAGTTTTTTTAATTGACTCCTTTCAGCGATTTTTAAAGGAAGCTCTTCTTCTGCCGACTCTTTTTTTATTTTTTCTTTCTTTAAAATTTTTATCGGAGCTTCTATCTTTCTCCAGATAAACATTTTTGGGGAAACGCTGAATTTTAAAAAATTCCCCAAAATAGCTGGTAAAGACTTCCCTCCAATTTTCAAAAAAGCCAAAGTTATTGCTCCTCCTCCCAAAATAAAGCAGGCGATTAAAAAAACTAAAAAAGGAGCCGTGTAATAAAGAATAAAGCAGATTGCCGCAGCAACGCCAATAAAGCTAAACTGTCTAAAGGTTAGAGGTCCGACTATTTTTGGTTCATGCTCAATAAATTGGGGGAGAGTAAATCTCATATTCACTTAATTGGTTCTCGATAAGTATCTTTTTTTGTCGGAGCTTTTGGTTTTTCTTCTGGTGGTGCCTCTGCCTCTGGTGGCGGAGTAATTTTCGTTGGCTTGGCTGGCGGAGTAATCTCTATTTTATAAAGCTCTTCCAAAAGAGGTTTTACCGGATAAAAAACAAACCGATTAATTTCATGGCTAATTTTTTTCGCAATATTCTTTTCAAGCTTTAGCTCCTTTTCTAAAGCTTCCTGAAACTCATCTGGCGGCAAAACTCCAACTAAAACCTGGCCAACATATTCAACAACTTCTTCAAGATTTTCTTCAATTCCGTTTCTTTTACAAATATCATAAATATTATTACCGGTTTCTTCAGCAAAAAGAGCATCCTTTAATTCTTGGGGAAGTTTTTCGTAAAGTTTCCAAAATTCTTCAGAAGTATATTTTTTAGGCATAGAATTAATTAAGAATTACTCTTTTTTTATCATACCATAGACCAAAGCAACAACCAATACAAAAGGCTACTAAAGTTTGACAAATTTTGAGTGCTTGCTATAATAAAAAATCAAGGAAAATTAAAGATTCCTTGGATAGGAAATTAAAAATTGAATACTGAATAAGGAGGTAAAAGAAATGGTAGGATGGATTTTGTTAGGAGTAATAGGGGGAATAATAGTACTGTTTTTGTTAGTATATTTTTTTCTGGCGAAACAAAATCTCTGGTTTACTTTTGTAGAAGAAGGGACAGTAAAAGCAGTGGTTGCTGGAGGTGAATTTCGAAAATTCTTGATTGCTTGGAAAGATCACACCTTTAAGATAACAAAGGAAGGAAAACAAAAAGCAGCAAAAGATAATTGGGAAGTTGTCGAAGGAAATGAGCCCTCGCATCTTTTGGGAGGACTTCGCTTCTTTGGGTTGTGGCCAATTGACCGGATTTTAGAGTATAGATTTCGATGGACTCACTTACACGAAGATGGTAAGGCGGTGACCCACGATGAGTGGTTAGATTTCGTCTTATTAAAAACAGATCTTTACGTAATAGAATATCCGCTAACAGAGAAAGAAGCAGCCGAAGATATTGATGGGGTTCCTTTGGGTATTAATTTAGTAATGCCAATCAAAATACTGAATCCTTACACAGCTCTTTTTATAGTAAGAAGATGGCTTCCTTTAATCACTGGAGTGGCTAAAGCAACCCTGAGAGCGTTTGTAGCGAAATACCGTTTTAAAGAAGACCTTATTGATATGGTAGCCGGAAAAGGCATAGAAGACAGACAGAAAGAGAAAGGTATAAAAGAGGCAGATTTAGCTCATTCTGGAGATAACCTCCGAGAGAAATTGCGTGAGGCATTAAAAAAGGCTCTCATGGAAAAAGGTAAGGAAGAAAAAACCGAAATAGAGGAACGAGGGGAAGACATTTATATGTACGGAGCTTTAATTCGATGGAGAGGAACAGATATCATTAGTATAGACCCTCACCCGATGTATCGAGAAGCAACCACCTTGAAGTATCGGACCGAGCGAGATAGAGAAAAAACCATTATTGATGCAGATGCAAAAGCAAAGGCGGCGGCGAGCATCGCAGTGCAAAAAGCTTTAGAGGCGGGGAAGATGCACAGTGAGATAAAGAAAATATTAATGGAGGAAAGTAATCTTACGCCGGATGAGGCCAATAAACAAGCTTCAGAATACGTAGAGTACTGGAAAGGCTCTGAAGAGAAGGTGATTGAAGACTGGCGCTTCAGAGGAACAGAAGGAGGAGGCCTTTATGCAGAAGCTGCAAAAATTATGGCAGTAGTAGAAACTGCCAAAAAAAGAGTAAATCAAAAAGGTGATTGAACATCTTGGAGGAGTTAGCAAGATAGCTAACTCCTTATTTTATTCTTTTAAATTTTCTATATTTTACTTCGCCACGAGCCAAGTTTCTTTCTCTTTTCCTTTTTTTCTTTCTTTCTAGCTTTCTCTACTTCTTTTGCTTCCTTGGTGCTTTTTGCTTCTTCAGCTTTTTTCTCTAAGTCTAATTTCGGCGCTGTTTCTTTCATAAAAGTATCATAGCCTTCAGGAATATATTTTGTTCCCTCGATGTTTAATTCTTTATAAGCAGGAGAGGTGAAGAGCGCTTTGATCATTTGAGGATTTATTTTGTAAAATTTTTCTAATTTCTCTCGGCTACCCATAGCATCATTCAATCCCCCTCTTCTTTCAATTACAGCCTTAAGTTTTTTAATACCAAAGTTATCTTGGATTTTTTGAAGATTTCTGGGATTGCCGAGGGTAAGACCTACCCGAGTGGCAAAGGCGTCGGGGTCAATCATTTTTTTCATATCTTCGGGCTTGAGTTCCTTTGTAAAGGTTGCTGACGCCGCGATATTTCTTTGCGCTCTTTCAAATTCGTCTGGCTTTAGCGCCGCTCTGCGCTGAATCTCTGTCAGAGCTGCGGTCCTATTTCCTTTAACGTCATCTTTTGTAATGTATTTTAATTTTAAACCGACTTCAATTGTATAATCATCTTTTCCTACTCTCTTTTCAATGATATCTCTTGTTTCTTTAATTTCCTCTCTTATTTCATCCTCTTTCTCTTTTCTTGCTTCTTTATCCTCCTTTGTTTTATCGGGCATTCCAACTAAGTTTGAATGTATCAGTGCCTTCTCAGACATACCTCCTGTGCTCTTAAGAATAGAGCGGGCTTCTTTTTGTAAATAAGGATTTTCATCTTCAAGTGTTTTGTTTGCTAAAGATGCCGCTTCTCCTGTTTCTCCAGCGAAACCACTATGCTCAAGAGTTTCTTTTTCTGCCATCCTGGTCATATATTGCAATTTCTGTTTTTCCGCAATTCCCTTAGGAAGCATCCCGGTTTTTGCATTAACGTAGGCTTCTGCTTCAGCCCCGGACATTCCGTCAATTTTCTTAAGGTCTGCCTCCGGAACCCTTCTTGTTTTGGCTTGATATTCTAAAAGCGTCGGAGCAGCAGCTCTTTCCATTCCTCGGGTTGCCCAACTTATGGGTTTGGTAAAGGGTTTGGTCCAAACTTTTCCACCCGGTAATTTAGCAGCTGCCGCTTCCATTCTTTGGGCTCCTCTTGCCATTCCTCCTAACCCCTTAGCTGCTAATCCGGCAGCCGCGCCGCCGGTCGCAGCAACAACAGCCGTGGTAGCAGCTATTTTTATTCCTGTGTCGACAGCTTTTATAAGCCCCTGAGCTCCCATAGCGCTGGTGGATTTAGCTATTTTATAACCGATGAATAGAAAAACTAAAACTACCATCCAGGGCAGGAAATTATTTACAAAATCCACTATGGAATTGTCAACCCCTCCTCCCCCTCCCTGCCCAGGAGGAAGTCCGCTGATCATTCCGGGAGCCAACATCATTAATTGCTCAGCTAAATAAAGGAAAAATCCGGCTACAACCCCTAAGAGCGACCATTCAATAAACTGTTTCCACCATTCATCCCAGCCCAAAATGTTTTTGAAAAGATATTTCTCGCTCCCTTTAAAAATTTTAGAAAAGAAAGCAATCGGCGAAACAATAACTAAAGCCCAAATCATTACGTACCTCATAATAAAAAGAAGGGAATATATAAAAAAAATATAACCAGCCACAAAACCAAAAACAATCATCACTGTTGTTTTACCTAAGGCAGAAGCAGCACAACCGAGATTGAAAAAACAAGAAGGACGGAGAGCTTGCGCAAGCGAGGAAGCCTGCGTATCAAAGAAATTTCTTATTAGTTGGAAACCGGTTAATCTTTCCAAAAAAAAGTTCATTACAATATTTGAAGCATCAACAATCAATCCGCAGATTACCGGAGTAAAATTAATCAAAACGGCAATAATAATTAAAATAGGCAAAGCTTTTTGGGCTTGGTATTCCTTGATTCTTAAAGCAGTAGCTAAGCCAATTATTACCAAAGCAATAATAAAGAACATATTGATGAAATCTCTGACAATCGGCCAGCCGATTTCAACAATTCCTCCGTGGGTATAAGGTAAGGTGGTAAAGTAAGGACCTACCACCCAGCCCAAAATTAGTCCGGCTAATCCAAGAATTAAGTTGGAAGTAATTAGAATGAGTTGGAGAATAAGATTAATCAAACTGACCGGTATTGCGGCGAGAATATCGAGAAAGCCAGCCTGAACAAACTGGAAAGGAAGAATTAACCCTAAAAATACAAAAAAGAAAACAGCCCCGAACCATAAGCTTCGTTTGGCTACGGGGCAGGCTAAAATTAGCTGTATTCTATTTTTAATGCTTTCCCCCATTAATTTCATTATATGCCGAATTTTAATTTATTAGTTCGATGAGATAAATCTCATCTCTCGCTCAATTCATATTTATCTCCCGAACGTCGAAATGAAATAAATATTTCATTGAGCAAACGAAGGTGGAAAAGAAGATTTATCTTCTTTGACTTTATTTTACCACAAATTAAAAATTTTTAGTAAGGGAAGTCCAATCTTTAACAGTTAAAGTTTCCGCTCTTTGCTCAGGTTGAATGTTATTTTTTAAAAGCCAATCTTTAACTCTCTCTCGATTAAATTTTAAACCCTTTGATAGATTATTAATTAATTGTTTTCTAGGATGAGAAAACCCTGTCTTGACGAT